>Ga0272441_10000209_pt1 | contig 134604 bp, 126 predicted proteins | sample SSMProp6N_FD_193582 | JGI IMG/M metagenome (GOLD analysis project Ga0272441, IMG submission 193582) | Marine sediment archaeal communities from Little Sippewissett salt marsh, Falmouth, MA, United States - SSM-Prop-6N | ecosystem: Environmental > Aquatic > Marine > Wetlands > Sediment ...
GGGAGGTCGGACGGGGGGTTATTACCATGCAGCTGCTCTTTACCGGAGTCGAAGCAATTGCGGTGATTGCCCTTATTTCCATCTCTTTGGGTGCAGTGCTCATTATCCAGGGGGTCAACATTCTTCCGCAGTTTGGTCAGGGGGTTCTCATATACAAAATTCTCATAACAGTCATTACCAGAGAACTGGGACCGATACTCTGCGCCTTTGTCGTTATTGCCCGCTCCGCCACCGCTATCGCAACAGAACTTGGGCATATGGTTGTCAGCCATCAGATCGAAGCCTATGTCTCTACCGGAGTGAATCCCATCCGATATCTCGTGGCTCCACGGTTTATCGGAGTTACCCTCTCGGTGGTCCTTCTGAACCTCTATTTCAACCTCTTCGGGCTGGTAGGCTCCTACATTCTCACCCAGCTTTTCGAACCCATACCTTTCGTCGAGTATTTCCAGAATCTTCTGCTCTACCTGAAGACAACTGATATCGTTTCGTCCCTGCTGAAAAGTTTCATTTTCGGGCTCATTATCTCTCATACTGCAACCTATAACGGACTGAGAGTTCAGCAGGCCTCTACGGAGGTTCCTCAGATGGTTATACGGGCGGTCGTTCAGGGATTCACCCTCTGTATTCTTGCTGACGCCCTCATCACCATGGTGTATTATATTTAAGGAGCCGGTGCAATGGATCAGATTCAGCTTGCTATGGAACATGTCAGTCTCTATTACGGCCTGCGACCTGTGCTGAAGGATGTGAATCTCACAATTTCCCCTCATAAGACAACAGTGGTTCTCGGTCCATCGGGAAGCGGGAAAAGTATGCTCCTTAAAACCCTCGCAGGTTTGTTTCCTGTAAATCATGGCGCTGTCCGGTTGAACGGAGGCAACATTTTGTCCCTATCGGAAAAGGAGGAACGGGAGTTCCGCAGCAAGTGCAGTTTCGTGTTTCAGGATGCCGCTCTGTGGGAAAACAGATCAGTAAAACAAAATGTTCATTTTCCCCTTGAGGTTCATTATCCGGACCTCAGTTACGAACAGCGGCAGAAAAAGGTAGAAAACTGTCTCGAACAGGTCGGCTATTGGGATAGTATGGACTACAGGCCCAGCCAATTATCAGCCGGAGAACGCAAGATGGTTTCATTTGCACGAGCCCTGATAATAAATCCTGACTTTCTATTTCTGGACGATCCTCTTGTCGGCATTGACTCTTCTGCGGCGGGCAAAATCATCGACATCATTAAACGTTCCAGGCATTCAGGAAAGACCATCGTTGCCTGTTTCAGTGATCCAGAGTTGATTTCCATGATCGCCGATGAGCTTATTATAGTAAACAAGGGCAGTGTATTGATCCATGATACCTTTGATGCGGTTCGGCGATCGAAAGATCCTCTCATCAGAAATATCCTATCCCTGGTTCTCGATCAGGCGGCTACCTATGACAGCGATATCCTTTCGCTACTTGATGATAATGGAGGTTTGTATTAATTTGAACTGTGAACCTGGCCCTAAAAGAGATAGAACGATATGAAATTCAAGATTAAATATGCAGAGCAGATTGTAGGACTGTTTGTACTTGTTGCCATTGTTTCCCTGGCAGGCATACTCATATTCATGGGTATAAACCAGCGATGGTTCGCCAGGGACTACAGTTTTTACAGTACCTTCAATTCCGGGGAGGGACTGAACCGCGGTATGGCAGTGAAACTGAAGGGTTTTACCATAGGGGCAGTCGACTCGATACAGCTTCTCGAAGACAATACGGTGCAGATAGAATTCCACATTTTTGATACCTACTATGACAGAGTAAGAGAGAATTCCGTTCTCGAGCTTTCATCAAGCCCCATCGGCATTGGTGGCGGCGGTCTTCTGTTTCATCCCGGCAGAAGTAAGGCGGCACCGCTCGAAGAGTTTTCTTTCATTCCCTCCACCGATTTCCCGGAAGGAAGAGATTTGATCGCCGGCGGCATGGTCACAACCCTCGGGAGCGATGATGCGGTCTCCTCCGTGATAAACAGGATCGGTCCCATCCTCGATACTACCCATGAAACTCTGATATCACTGAACGGAACTATCAGCACCATCGACAACACATTGAAAGGCACTCAGGAAGGACCTCTCCTCGATGTTCTTGAACAGACATATCTGGTTCTGACATCGCTGAATACTACCCTCGGAGCTGCCTCTTCAATAGCTTCGAATGTTGAGGAACTGACTGCCGAATTGACCGAGACTCAGGGACTGGTAAAGAAACTGCTCGATCCTCAGGGAAGTGTTCTTAAAATTCTCGATGACAATACCTTTTATGACAATCTCAATTCTATTCTCGCAGAATTGAGAAAATCAGCTGAGGAATTAAGTTCTTTCACTGCCTATGTCAACTCCCAGCAGCCGAATATCACCGCTGTTCTGAAAGAGGGTGAAACTACACTTGTTGAAAGCCAGGATGTTCTTGAAGGGCTGAAAAACAACCCGCTCCTGAGAGGAGGAATTACCGCCGAAGAAACTGTCCCGGAAACATTTCGCGGGTTGAGAGAAGGGGATATTGAATGAACCATTCTACAAAAATATTCCGAACGCAGAAAAATACCGTGTTTATCCTCCTTCTCCTCGTACCCCTGCTTCTGCTGCCTCTCGCCTGCTCATCGGCTCCGAAAAAAAGTGAACCAGAGACACCCACGGCAAGCCAGGCGGCAAAATACGCGGAATTCGGAAACTCCTTTTTCAATGAATCGAGATTTACTCAGGCGGCGGATATGTATCTGCTCGCCCTCGATAGGTATATCCGCATCGATAACCAGTTCGGTGTTGTTTCCTCCTATAACTCTCTCGGCAAAACATACCTCGCCCTTGGAGAAATCCAAAAGGCTGAAACCATCCTCCAATCCGCCCTGAAAATACTGGAGAGTCTTGATGTTGCCGATAATAAAAATGATGAACTTCGTTCTCTGGCCTCCGAAACGTATAACAATTACGGTGAGCTTATCTACGCAGCAGGAGACTATTCCGGCAGTCAGGTATGGTTCGAGCGCGGTTTAGCGGAAGTCGAGGATGATGTCAACCGGAAAGCCTATGCGATTCTGCTCCATAATCGAGGGACCGTACGCTTTAAACTCGGTGAGTATGAGAAGGCCAAAGAGGATATCTCAAAGGCCCTCAAAATCAATAAAGATCTTGGATACTTTTATGAAATAGCATCCAATCATTATATGCTGGCTGTTCTGTCGATAAAGGAACAGATGCTTGATGAAGCGTACCGCAATGCATCGATAGCCCTCGATTACGACAGGGAAATGGAAAACAGCACCGGTATCGCCCACGATCTCTTTCTGCTGGGACGATTGGAAATCATGCGGGGGAATAGGGAAAAGGGAATCAGCTATCTTGAGCGGTCCTACCGGATCTTCGAAAGCTTGAACCTTGAAGCAGAACGACAGATGGTTCTGGAATACCGCAATAACATTACAGCGAGTTGACATGAAAAATATCGACCTTTCATCTATCCTGCTCGGATATATCGGCTTCCTCAAGCATATCGTCCGGATGCTTCTGTTTCTCTGCCTCATCTCTGCTGCTGCGATAACCATTACTGCTCCCTTCTGGTACTGGGCTACCCATCACAGGAGCAGTTTCAACCTTTTTGTTTTACTGGTCCTGGTGCTGCTTGCTTCACTTTGGCTCTTTCAGAAGATGAAAAGGGCCGCACGAAACAGCTCCGGCGAAACTTCATCTCTTATTCCTGTTTTTCTGAAACCCTTAAGAAAAATCGTCAGTTTTGTTGTCAGTATAATTCTCTTATACAGCACGCTGTACCTTTTTTCAGCAGGGAATATTCTATTCGGAAGTCTCTGGTTATTAGGAGTCTTATTTGTTATGGGATTGATTTTCTTTCACTCAAGGACCTGAGGATTTCACAAAGAGAAGACACATGATGCGTTTCAGCTGTTTACCTTGTATTCTCCTGCTTCTCCTTTCATGCATGGGCTTATCCGCGCAGACAGTCTATCCCGGGATTTCAAGCCTGAACCGTGAAGATCCAGCCTTCCGTCAGCTCAGTAATGATATCGATTTCTTTTATCGTATTGAAAGCAGGGGGGAAGATTACCCCCCTCTATCCCTGTATCACTACCAAACTGAAAATGGTGACACAGTCTTTTCCCTGGCCGCCCGATGCAATCTTCCCTATGAAAGCCTTGTCCTCCTGAACGGGATTCGGAGTCCTGATTCCCTGCAGGCGGGGAAAAACCTCCTTCTGCCCAATCAACCGGGCATTTTCATCCCTCTCAATCCTGAAAACGATCTGGAAAAACTGATATATGCATGGAGGATATCCTCACTTTCAGATGTTCAGATAATTAGGGTCAAAAAAAACAATCGGGAACTAAGTTTCTACTATCTGCCCGGTGAACGTTTTCATTCTCTGGAAAGGTCCTTCTTTCTCAATACCCTTTTTCGCTTTCCCCTTCCTTCCGGAGTCGTTACTTCATCCTATGGAATGAGAATCAATCCCTTCACCCGTAGAAAGCATTTTCACCATGGTGTGGACATTGCAGCACCTCAGGCCACGGAGGTATATGCCGCCGCCAATGGTACAGTCCTCATAACCGGCACCGACGATACTCTGGGCAACTATATCGCGGTCACGCACAGGGGAGATTTCACTACGATCTACGGTCATTTACAAGAAACTTACGTAATTGCGGGACAGAAAGTGCAGTCAGGTGCTATAATAGGGGCAGTCGGGAGTACCGGATTATCGACCGGTCCTCATCTTCACTTTGAAATCAGGAATGCCGGAGAATCATGGGATCCAAGCGAGATGCTGCACATCAACTAAAGATAAGAACGGTTCGTTGGGGCCTTTTCCTCATTATCTACATGCTTTTTGCTCTTCCGGGAAGCCTCTTCGGTGAAGAGATGAGGGGGCAGGTGGAACATACACTTCAATTGGGTGCAGAGTATGAAGCAGTGACTGCCGAGATCGGAATACGCGAGATTACCAGCATTGATTTTTCCCACGATGAGTTTCTTGATGGACTGGTGCTTGAGATAACGACTCCGAATACGGTACTGCAGTTCCGGGAAAGCTTTCTGCTGCGTTTTCTCGGCAGGGTGTCCCCTTCCCTTCCTTCAGATTCAACCCGTTTCTCGGGCCGCAAAATCCTGAGCAAAGCCTTTCCTGCTCAACGAAGGACCTTTATCGATATGAAGATCAGATCATCCGCCGATTGGGAACAATCCTCTCTCGATAGCATCTTCATCGACGACAGCCTGCTCAGCGGAGCATTCCCCCTTCTTTTTTCCATAGATCCTGTTATGAAAGGCATTCCGTCCCACGTATCTTCGTCACGTTTTTCCGTTACTCTCACACCGGTCCTCGCAGAAAAGGGAGCCCTGAACCTCTCCATTCAGCCCGGAGATGCCTCCCCCTCCATCGATGTTCTTATCGACGGTTCTTCCGTGGCAGCAGAAAAGGGAAAGATTTATTTAGATCCAGGTGTTCATAAACTCGATATTCGTTCAGAAGCCTATCTGCCTTACAGCCAATCCTTCGGTATAGAACAGGCCCAAACTACCGATATTGATATCCAGTTGGAACCTGCCCTTTCCATGGTAAGTATTGACGCACCGGAAAATGCAGTTGTTTTCTTTGACGGCAGGGAAGTTCTTGCCGCGGATTTGAGCAGAATAGAAACTGTACCCGGCGATCACGTAATTCTGATGCGGATCGAAGATTATTCGGTCAGTAAAAAAATCAGTCTGATCGGCGGAAAAAACTATAAAGTTTCACTGATTTTTGATATTTTAATTAATGATAATTAATGTTTGACCTTGATAAGTCGATAATGAAAGTGTCGGAAGCAGCTATATAGTTCCCCTCCCAGTTTACTATATGCTGCACCGGCACCTAACCCACAGGCCGATTCATCCGAATCGGCCTTTTTTTCCTTTTCACCTGTATACTCTGCTCTGTATTCTTGATATTCCGTCGAAAAACACATTTATCAGGTTGATAATCGTCGGCTGCTTCAGTTTCCGTGAAAAACGAACATCAGGGAGGCATATTCCCCTTCAACCTGCGGCAGCGGTAATCCTCCATGCATCAATTCGCTGCCGGTATATTCAAGAGGAAAACTATCTTCCCGGTATATTTTGTCCGGAACCAGATACGAAAGCCTTATTTTGGAGACCGCTTTTTCTGCCTCCGCATGCAGCCGGAACCAGAAGAAAATAAAATCAGACCCGTCCTTCTCAAGAAACATCCAGGCTGCTTCGTTCGTATCAAAGGGACTTTGCAGACGGATGAATCTGCCGAACTGTATAAGCCTTCGGTACTTTTTGTAAAATTGAATCTGCTGTCTAATCTCTTCCAACTCTTCAACTTTCTGCCTTCGCAGATCGAGTTCATATCCCAGATTTCCACTCATGGCTGTGCAGGCCCGCATTTTCAGAGGAGTGCACCGACCGACCTGGTGATTCGGTACTATCGATACATGCGCCCCCATGGTTATCGGCGGATAGAATATACTTGTTCCGTACTGTATCCGAATCCTGGATACGGCATCGGTATTATCGCTCGTCCAGAATTGAGGCATGAAAAAGAGAATCCCGAGATCGAATCTTCCTCCTCCGCCCGCGCATCCTTCGAAGAGAACCTCCGGGTACTTTTCCGTTATGGTTTTCATTATCCGGTACAGACCGAGAATATATCGATGATAGACTTCCTTTTGTCTCGAAACAGGCAGATGAAGGGCTGCGAAACCGGTTATATACCTATTCATATCCCATTTAACATACTGTATGAGAGCAGATGAAAGAAGCTTGTCGACAGTATCGATGAGAAAATCACAGACTTCCGTCCTGCTCAGATCCAGAACCAGCTGATTTCGCCCCTCCGACAGAGGTCGTCCGGGATTTGAAATATGCCAGTCCGGATGGAGCTGTGCCAGTTCACTCCTCCGTGAAATCATTTCCGGTTCAATCCAGAGACCGAACAGCATTCCCTTTTTTTCCACATATTCACCGAAGGATCGAAGGCCGCCGGGCAGTTTCTTCCTGTCTGCGTACCAGTCTCCGAGGGAAGTCTCGTCTGAATTCCGGCCCTCAAACCAGCCGTCGTCCAGCACGAAAAGTTCTATGCCGAGATCTGATACCCCATCGGTAAGTTCCTTCAGAACTTTTTCATCAAAATTGAAGTAAGTCGCTTCCCAGTTGTTAAAGAGAACCGGCCTTTCCCTGTGTTTAAATCCGGGCGGAACAATTCTTTCCTGAATAAATCTGTGAAACTGCCCGCTCATCCCATTTATGCCGCCGTCGGAATACACAAGCACAGCCTCGGGCGTATCAAAGCGCTGTTCCGGCTCAAGCTGCCATTCGAAGGAGTCCGGATGAATTCCCATATTTATCCGCACATTCTGATCCTGATTCAGTTCGAACTCAGTGAGAAAATTGCCGCTGTAAATGAGATTGAACCCATATGCAGAACCCCTGAACTCATTCGTATCCGCTTCAAGCAAAGCGCATGCCGGATTGAACTGATGGCTGCTTATTCCCCGGGTGCTGCCGAAGGATATGCTGCCGGGCACCAGAGGTGTTCTCATCACCCGACGTTCTCCTGCCCAGACACCGGGAAGATACAGCAGTTCAAAACCGCGATTCAAAATATCCAGCGACATACTTGCAGCTTTTTCTATCCGAATTGCCGAATCCCCCCGGTTATGAAAGCTCACGTTTCTCACCAGAGCATCATCCTCTGGAAACATCGTATAATGAAGTGAAATCTCAAGACCGCTTAATGTATCAGACATCACGATTTCAAGGCTCTCGAGTTTTTCATCTTTCTTCATTCTTGCTGCGGGTAAACCTTGAATCTCAGGTTTTCTCTCATGTATCCTGAAAACTGTTTCAAAAGGACCTGTGACTGGATAATTTCTGCCATCCCGAATACTGAAGGCCGGAATCCTGAAATCCCCGGTTTCCGAAAATCCGTATTCAAAGTGCATTTCCTCGATAAAAAAGGATGTATCCCGGTCTTTCACCCGAATGGCGAAGGCCCGTTCATGTGAAAAAAAAGTACCGGGATCCTTGATCGAACCAATTTTCGGTCCCCAGTACATATGCATTGGCAGATTGCTGTTATATAATTTTATTGCATAGGTGCTTCGGCTTCCCTGAAGTGACACCATCTGTTTTTTTGTATCATAAAAAACGGTGTGCATACTTAATTTTATAGAGCAAAAATGAAGTGCTGATCAAGGGTATCGCAGGATAGAATGATTTCTCATTTCTCTAGGCTTTCCGAAAAAAGGATACTCTCGTACCCTGCATCAGGTAGTGATCCTGGTACCTTCCCCTTTCATGAAATCCTTGTTCTTGTCTCCCACCCAGTATCTTTCTCCAGCTATGGTCCAGATGAATGCCAGGGGAGTATCATGGCTGAAAACAGGATGATAATTCATAACGGGAATGGTGATGTGGTCTCCCACCTCTACGGAAGTTACGAAGGTTTTTTTCTCATCGCTCTCGTATACTTCCATAGCACCATGGCCTTCTATGAACGAATAGACTTCCTCCTGGTCTGTATGATTGTGGGGGGGCCAGGCACGTGTATAATCTTCATAAAATGTATAGCCAGAAATAAGCTTGTTCGCCTGTTCTCCGACATCGAACATCAGGTAGACTTCTTTTCGGTGCAGATGGCGGATTCTCTTCTTGTCACGTTTTATTTTTTTCCATTTCGCATGATAAACCGGGTATATTTGGTCACCCGTGGCCCTGTAGATAAGCAGCTTCGCATTCTGATTCCCGCCGTTGTGTATGCGGAAAGCAGCATTTACCGGAACATACAGGACATCGTAATGTTCGAGGGAGTAAGCCTCACCTTCTATTTCAACTTCACAGAGATCACCAAGATTATAAATGAGAGCTTCCTCATACTTAAAGGCAAGTTGAGGAGTATTCCCCCCCGCGGACAGATGAATATTTGAAGCGCTCAGGTATTCCAGATTTGAATCGCCTTGATTGAATAATTCCGTAATTGTACATCTTCCAGCAGTCTGGTTAAATTTTTTCCCCGGTTTCATATGCCTTATCCACTCCTTCATCAGCCTTTCGGTGAGTCTTTCCTATCTAATACTCTTTGTATTTTAATTATTTTCTGGAAATAAGTAAATAGAGGAGGATATATTTTCTCTTACTTCCCTAGAAAAAGAGGTAGGAATCATACCCTCAGGGGAAGTATAAAACAGACCTCGGTCCCTTCTCCTTCGGTACTATCAATTTCAATGCTTCCATGGTGAGCTTCCACGACACTTTTTACAATAGCCATTCCCAGTCCCGTTCCCCCGCCGGGGCTGGATGAATAGAAGGGTTCAAAAATGTGCTGCAAAACCTTTTCACTCATACCGGTACCGTCATCTCTCACACTGAACGCGATGTTCTCCCCTCTTTCTGCCGCTCTGACTGTGCATGTTCCCGAACGTCCCATGGCTTTCCGGGAATTTTCAAGGAGATTGGCAAAAACGCGAAAGATCCGCTGCCGGTCTATTACCGTCTGGCCATGATACTCGGACAGACATTGTATTACTACATCCTTCGATGACATTCTCCGACGTGCATACTCACATACTTCCTTCAAGAAAACCGGAACATCCACAATACCCATATCGAGCCGTATTTCACCTCGGGAATAGTCTAGAAGCTCGTTTGCAAGCTGGTTTAAGCGTTCTGTCTCAAAACGAATGTTCTCGACATATTTCCCAAGCTTTGTATCGATATCACTATGAACAATAAGCATATCCGCATATGCCTTGATAACTGAGATCGGGTTGCGAATATCATGCAGAATCATGGAAGAAAACTTGCCTAAGGTCGTCAGACGCTCATTCCGCAGCAATTCATTCTGTGCTGACTGCAGCTCATCGTAGGCCTTTTGCAGTCTCCGGTTTCTTTCCCTCAAATCTTCCACAAATGTCTGGTTGCTCTTTCGAACCATGGCACTGAGAGACCGTATAATGGCTAGGGCAACTAAAGAGTTCTCGATCAGAAGTCTCTGGAACTCCTCTTCATTGATAAAGAGAACTCTGGTGGCACTTCTCGTTACCACCGTTGCACTTCGCGGCAGATCATCAACGAGAGCCATCTCTCCGAATAACTTCCCTTCGCCATGCACCGCCAGTAAATCAGCATACGGGCTGTCATAATCCTTCCATACCTCTACTTCTCCGGAAAGAATGATGTAAAACCGATCCGCCTTGTCCCCCTCTTTGAAAATGACCTGCCCCGGTTCTATATCTTCTTCCCGGCAGAACTTCATGATATTTCTGATATCTGGATCACTCAGGGTTTGGAAAAAAGATACCTTGCGCAGAAAGTGGAAATAGCCCTTCATTCCGGTTTACTCCCCGATAATTTTTATCAATACACGCTTTCTGCGCTGTCCGTCAAACTCTCCATAAAATATCGCTTCCCAGGGGCCGAGGTCCAGCTTTCCGTCGGTTACTGCAACAACGACCTCCCTGCCCATGATCTGCCGTTTCAGGTGTGCATCGGCATTATCTTCACCAATATTATGGTGATAACCGCCCCTATCGTAGGGAGCTAATTTTTCAAGCCACTCCATATAATCTTTGTGCAAGCCTGGTTCGTCATCATTGATGAAAACGCTTGCCGTTATATGCATAGCGTTGACCAGACAGAATCCTTCCTGTATACCGCTTTCGCGGACCGCCTCCTGAACCTCCCGAGTGATATGAATAAACTCATAGCGCCGCTCGGTGTTGAACCACAATTCCTTCCGCAGGCTTTTCATGTCTCTCCTCCCCCTAGGGTTTTTTCAAACAGCTATTCAACGGATTGCACCCAGTGGTCTATACTGTCTTCTATCCGGGAAAGCTTCTCCCTGACCTGTTCAACCACTGAAGGATTAAATGTTCCTGCTTTTGATCTACAGGATGCATAAAACTTTATTTTTGGTTCCGTCCCCGAGGGACGTGCCGTAACGATACTCCCGTCCTCCAGAACAAACTGAAGCACATTTGATGACGGCAGGTCGATATCTTCGATCTCAGTACCATCAGGGGTATAGCTGCTGCCTTTCAGAAAGTCCCGTATCCTGCGGACTCTCACATCTCCGATCGTTGAAGGTACTTCTTTCCTGAGTTTTTTCATGAGAGAATCCATCACGCGGCCGCCTTTCATTCCTTTAAAGGTACGGCTGATGAGAATCTCCTCGAAATATCCGTATTTGCTGAATATTTCCTCCAGCCTCTGCAAAAGACTCTTGCCCAGAGTCCGGTGATAGAGAGTCATCTCCGCCGTCAAAAAAGCTGCAGAAATAGCATCCTTGTCCCGAATCTTCGGTGTCACCAGATAACCGTAGCTCTCTTCACCCCCAAAAACGAAAGTTTCACCGCTTGATTCGAACTCTCGAATCTTTTCAGCGATATATTTGAAACCTGTCAGCACATCGTAGACTTTCGCCCCATATCCCTCCGCTACCAGGGTTTGAAGCTCGGTTGTCACGATGGTTTTCACAAAGGCCGGCTGTTCGGGCAGTGTGTTTGATTCCTTTCTTGAACTGAAGATATAATCAGCAAGCAAAACACCGAGCCGATTTCCGCTCAATACGGTATAATTACCCTCTGAATCAGGGACAGCGACTCCAAGTCTATCGGCATCCGGATCGGTACCCATAACGAGGTCGGCCTTCATTTCCGATCCAAGCTCCATAGCCATTTTCATCGCCGAGGGTTCCTCGGGATTTGGATATTCGACTGTTGGAAAATCTCCATCGGGTTCCGACTGTTGAGGTACTGAAATCACATCCACCCCCATCTCACCAAGAACCTTCGGCAGCAGCACCCCGCCGGTACCGTGCAGCGGTGTGTACACTACTTTCAGATCCTTCCCCCGATCACGCAGAAGTTCCGGCTTGAGACTGCTTTCCTTCACGATTTGCCGGTAGGATGAATCAATCTCTTCATCGATAAGCTGCAGCAGTCCGAGTTCAAGGGCTTCAGGTTTTCCGATGACCCGAATAGACTTGCCGACCTTTCCTACCTCTTCGATGATTCCTTTGTCGTGAGGGGGCACAATCTGACCACCGTCGGACCAGTATACTTTGTATCCATTGTATTCCGGCGGATTGTGGCTCGCCGTCACAACGATTCCGGCCGTTGCGCCCAGCTGCCTTACCGCGAAAGATAATTCCGGTGTCGGCCGAAGGGAAGAAAAGAGCCAGACTTTTATCCCGTTCGCACACAGGACAAGAGCCGCCTCCAGGGCGAACAGATCTGAAAAGTTTCTCGAATCATACGCAATTACGGCTGAACCTTCATCGACAGATTTTTTTATATAATTTGCAAGGCCCTGGGTCGCCTGTTGAATTATGAAAGGATTGATTCGATTATAGCCGCCCCCGATAATCCCCCGCAAACCGCCGGTGCCGAAACTGAGTCTGGTATAAAACCTGTCCTTCAGACTCTCGACATCCTTTTCCTGCAGCACCTTTTCGAGATCATCCCTGAAATACGGGTGGGTTTCCAATGAGAGATATTCTTCCGCCAATTCTTTCACTACTTCCACGTCCATGCTGTACCCCTTTTATTACCTCATCATCCTGCTCTTTTTATTATAATCAGGCATCCGCGGCTCTGTCCAACATCATTTCGCTAAAATGGATGACTATGTCCTCCGGAGAATCTGCTACTCCCGCGGCTCCGGCATCCCGCAGTTCTTTCGTCGTTCGATACCCCCAGCTCACTCCAAGGGGATACGCACCGACGGCCAGGGCGGTCTGCATATCGATGGATGTGTCTCCGACAAAAAGGATCTCCCCCGCCTCCAGCCCGGTATCAGCCATCAACTGCCTGATACCGGTCGTATCCGGTTTCGGCGGGATTTGTGATGAACTTCCACAAACACCTGCGAAAGTAAAATCATGCAGTACCTTTTTGACAATAACACTGGTAAGGGAATGGTCTTTGTTTGAAATAATCCCCATTGGAATATGGAGGTCCTGAAATGCATGCAGCATATTTATTATCCCGGGATACGGTACGGTGTCTACCACCGGATGTGCTGAGTATTCAATCTTCATATCCCGCCTGATTTTATCGAGGACCGAGGGATCGGTGATATCCGCAGGAACAGCCTTCCGTATAGTCATGGAGAGTCCCCATCCGACAATCTCCCTGTACGCTTCGACCTTGTGCATCGGGAGAGAGTTTTTTTTCAAAGCATGATTAACAGCCCGGGCGATATCGGGCAGAGTATACAGGAGCGTTCCATCGAGATCAAAAAAAACCGCCCGCAGAACTTGTTTTGTTTCCATAGTCCGTATAATGTAACTGATTACAGGTGTATTGGGAATGGGAAAGTCTGGTAAGAAACGAATAAGCTTTGATGAATATTACAGTACCGTGTTCGAAAGCCGGTGGCCTTCCATTCGAGAAGCCCTTCGGCGGTCTCCACGGTATTATCCCCTTCCCACGCCGACTCCTGAAGATGAAAACAGAGAATACTACCTTGATGAGGCAAGTTACCGGACCGCCCTCCAGCTGCAGCCCCAGGACGGGAACTCGGTTCTTGATATGTGCGCTGCACCGGGAGGAAAGAGCCTGAGCCTTTTGAAAAGTTTTCCTGGTATCCGTCTGACATCCAACGAATGGTCTTCCGCACGCAGGGCCCGTCTGAAGCGGGTACTGGAAGAACATCTTACACCGGCGGAATATTCGGGAGTAAAAGTGAGCGGTTATGACGCCCGGACATGGTTCAGATATGAAAAAGCGGCCTACGATTATATCCTTCTCGATGTACCTTGCTCCTCGGAGCGGCACATTCTGAATTCTCCGAAGCATCTGCAGACCTGGAGTCCGGCCAGGAGCACTCACCTTGCAATACAGGCCTTCATCATCCTCGCCTCCGCTCTGGAAGTTATTAAGCCCGGAGGAATTCTTCTGTACTCTACCTGTGCCCTCTCTCCCCTCGAAAACGACGGTGTAATAGAAAAACTATATAAAAAGCGTCCCGCAAGATTCGAGCTTCAACCTGCATGCTTGTCTTTCGGAGAGAAAACACGGTATGGTTGGCAGGTACTTCCCGATAATTCAGACGGAAGAGGTCCAATGTACCTGGCCCTTATAAAACGGAGTGATACATGAAGACTGTCGTTGCTGTCCAGAAATGCAGCTCTTACAAGCCGGATGAGGTTTTCAAGGCTATGAAGAAGGCTCTCGCCCTAACGGGAGACCTGGATGTAAAAGGAAAGAGGGTCCTCCTGAAACCGAACATCCTGAGGGATGCCCCGGCACATCGGGCCCTTACAACAAATCCGGAGTTTGTAAGAGCGGCAATCCGTCTCTGCAGGGAAGCCGGTGCCGCCCGCATCATGGTTGGCGACAGCCCGGGGGTTCACCTGAGCAATTTCGATGGAAGAACCTGCGGTATCCGGCAGGTGGTGGAAGAGGAAGAAGCTCAATGGGTTGATTTTTCCGGTCCGAAATATAAAATCTCTGTCCCGGATGCCTACAAGGAAGAGGAGTTTCTTCTCGCCGGAGTCCTCAAGGAAGCCGATGCCGTTATATCCCTGCCAAAGCTGAAAACACATCAGCTCATGGGATATACCGGCGCCATTAAGAACCTCTATGGACTTGTACCTGGCTATGCGAAAGCCGGATATCACGTAAAATATCCCGGAAGGGATGATATGGGAAAGCTGATCATCGACCTTGTGAGAAGCATCAAGCCGCACTACGCTTTCATGGACGGCATCGTAGCGATGGAGGGGCCCGGACCCGGGAACGGTTTCCCAAGGTCGGTTGGTCTGGTAGCCGTATCCGCGAGCCTTCTTGGACTGGATATCTTCGCTTCGCAGCTCATTGGTTACTCCTGGGATGATATTCCCACCAATCGATATGGAGCGGTTGTTCTTGATAAAATCAAAGGCCCGGAAGATATTGAGATCCGGGGAATTTCACCGGATAAGTTCTCCCTGTCGGATTTTCAGCGTATTGAAACCGGAAGACCGGGCGTGCTCCTGAGAATTCTCCTGAGGTTCGGATGGATACGCTGTATAGAAACTAAGCTGCGTCCGAAACCGGTATTCCAGCATGATAGATGCATACGCTGCGGTGAATGCGTGGCTATCTGTGCATCGAAGGCCCTCTCTTTCCACGGAAAGGGAGAGAACAGAAGAGTTTCCATCGATTACAGAAAATGTATTCGATGCTACTGTTGTCATGAAGTCTGCCCGGTAGACGCCATATCAATTGTCTAAGGAGATATTTTGGATACTCATTCATTGCTTATCGGCGCAGTCCTGGCCTTCGCCCCCATTTCTGAACTCCGCGGGGCTATCCCTTTTCTTCTCGCCCGAGGAGGAAATCCGATCAGCGTCTATCTGTTTTCCGTCTGCATCAATGCGCTCATAAGTCCGTTTGTATTCTTTTTCCTCAACACCCTTCATCGGCTCCTGGTTCATGTGCCCGTGTATACCCGTCTATTCAATGCTCTGGTAGAAAGGGCCAGGGGGAAACTGGAAGAAAAAGTGGAGAAATACGAATACTGGGGAGTCAGTATTTTCGTTGCAATCCCGCTGCCGGTTACCGGAGCATGGACCGGAACCCTGGGAGCCTGGATACTTGGTCTTGATCCCAGGAGGACATTTTTACACGTAATATTTGGAGTATGTGTTGCAGGGATAATTGTGCTTTTGGTATCATACTTCGGCATTGAAGCTTTTTCCTTTTTTACAAAATCCATCTCCTACTAGGAGCAGCATGTGTCACTGAATTTGCAGCAGGAGCTGAACCCGGAACAGTATCGGGCTGTTTCAACCCTGGAAGGTCCCCTACTCATCATAGCGGGTGCCGGATCAGGCAAAACCCGCACCATAATTTTTCGCATAGCCCATATGCTGGAAAAAGGAATCCCCCAATCCGCTATCCTGGCATTGACTTTCACAAACAAGGCTGCCCGGGAAATGTCAGACAGGATTCGGAGGCTGACAGGAAGAAAACTGTCGAATCTGACTATATCAACCTTCCATGCCTTTGGTGTCCGTATACTCCGGCAGCATATTCACCTTCTCGGATATGCTGCAAACTACAGTATCTATGATCAGTCGGATAAAATTTCACTTTTGAAGGAAGTAGCCCGGGAATTGAAGATATCAGCTGATTCTGTTGATTTTTTTCAAACTGCCCACCTGTTTTCCTCAATCAAAACAGGCAGAGTGCGCTGGTCGGAAGAGAACCGCCAATTGAAACCTATGTATGATGAATACCAGGAACATCTTCAGGTATATAATGCCGTTGATTTTGATGACCTCATAATGCTTCCGATCCGTATCTTTGAGGAATATCCGCAGGTACTGGAAACATACCGCCGAAAATTCCGGTATATTATGGTTGATGAGTTCCAGGACACAAGTATTGCACAGTACCGATCGATGAAACTGCTTGCCGACGGCAGTAAAAATATCTGCGTAGTAGGTGATGATGATCAGTCCATCTATTCCTGGCGGGGTGCAAACTATCTCAACATTGTAAACTTTGAAAACGATTATCCGGATCGGATAGAGATCAAACTGGAACAGAATTACCGATCGACACAGCACATTCTGAACGCTGCGAACGAACTTATTGCGCACAATCAGAACCGAAAGACAAAAAGGCTTTGGACCGGAAGCGAAGGGGGAAAACCAATTGAGATCTATTATCCTTCGGATGAACTTCGTGAAGCCGAGTTTATATCTGAAATGATTCGAAGCCTGGTGATGCGGGAAAAGATCCGGTATCACGATTTTGGGATACTGGTCCGAACGAACAGTTTAACCGCCGCTATAGAAAACGCCCTTCTGTCGGAGAATATCCCTTATCGGGTTTCCGGGGGACAGAGCTTTTTTCAAAGAAAGGAGATCAAGGATGTCATCGCCTATCTCAGAGTATTGTCCAATCCTGATGATGATGTGAACCTCCTTAGAATAATAAACACTCCCCGACGGGGTATCGGCAAGACGACTCTTCAGCGGCTTCGGGGAATAGCCGAAAGAAACCGACAGTCCATCTACTCCGCCCTGTCCTCCAGACTTTGGCTTGAAGAACCGACTATAAACCCGAAGTCCAGGGAAAGCATAAAAGAGTTCATAAACCTAATCGAGTATTACCGCGAACTTGTTTTGAAGGCTAAAGATATGGCGGCGGCGACACGGTCCATGATCGATCAAATAGACTACTGGGGATTTCTGCTGCAGGAACATCAAAGCAGCGACCGTACTGCGAAGTGGAAATACAAAAATATTCTGACCTTCGTTGAACTCTTTGAGAGATGGGAGAAGGATCCGGACAATCTCGATCCGAACATATTCTCATATCTGAACCGGATATCACTGATTACCAGAGATGAAGACACGGAGGAAGAAGGCGGCAAGGTGAATCTCATGACCATCCATGCCTCCAAAGGCCTCGAATTCGAAATCGTTTTTCTGGCCGGGGTAGAGGAGAACCTCATCCCTCATTCCCGTTCGGTTGAAGAAGATCCGAACAATCTTGAAGAAGAACGCCGGCTCTTTTACGTTGCTATCACAAGGGCGAGACAGAAGCTGTATCTGACCAGCTGTCAAACACGGCGGGTCATGAGAGAAACCGTTGAATGCTCTCCCTCCCCATTTCTTGAAGAGATACCATCAGATTTGATTGAGTTTCATAAACCGGATGCTGAACTGAGCGATGCGGAAGCCGGAGATTATTTTTCCGCTCTCAAGGCGAAACTTGGCTGTTCCTGAAGGAAATGCCTATTCATCTTCAGCAATAACTTTATAGGCCCTCTGTTTTTCATGCGGATACAAATCGGGAGGCATTTTTTCCTTTCCCAGAGTAATCGCGACGATATAACGGGCGCAATGAAGACTGTTGGTTCTGCAATAATCATTTTTCAATTTTTCTATATCAACTTCTTTACCCGACAGCTCACCCTTGAAAAACGGGCAGGCATCGATGAACTCACACTCAGCCATGCTTGTATATCCCTCGTTCAGTATTCAATAGATCTTTATTATATTAAAAAAACTTAATTTCTTCAATAAAAAAGGTCCCTCATAGGGGACCTTTTTTATCCGGCCCAATCTGATTTAATGAACATGACCATGATCGAGCTCCTCTTTGGATGCTTCCCGGACCTCGGTTACAGCAACATCGAAGTGAAGCACCTTACCAGCAAGAGGATGATTTGCGTCGAGAATTACTTTGTCTTCTTCAACATCCATTACCGTTAGAATCTGGACCTGTCCTTCACTATTCTGCGCCTGTACCTGCATGCCCTTCTCTATTTCGGCAGAGTTCTGGAACTGTTCTTTTCCCACCTCAAACATCATCGATTCATCGTATTCCCCGTAACCATCCTTTGGTTCGACCGAAACCGAGAACGAATCGCCCTTTTCCTTTCCTTCCAGCTCGTTCTCCAGACCTCGAATGATGCTTCCGTTGCCGTAAATAAAGGAAAGAGGCTCCTTTCCTTCGGAACTGTCCAGGATGGATCCCTCGCTATCCTTCAGCGTGTAATCGATGCTTACAACCTTCTCACTTCCTATTTTCATATATCCCCCATAGAATGTTTTCATTCACATACTCCTCCGGCGCACTATCATCAATGAAAGATAATAATGGAAGAAGGTTTACTGTGCTGTCATACTAAACTAATCAAATATTTTTTAAATGGGAACCAATTGAAAGATAAAATTCCTTTTCTATTTCTCAACACCCCTTTTTCCTGATCTTTTTCGAATCCACCAGCAGTATGAGCTGTTCCGGAAGGCCATTGAGAAAATTTGCCGGCAAGTCAAAACCATAGGTATTTGACAGTTCGATTATAAACTCCAGGTGATCGTAGTTCCAATTGTGAAAATCATCCTCATCGCAAACCCCGGCAACACTGATGATAAACTCGGCACAGAGCTCCGGAAGATCTTCCCCGGTTCCATAATCTATAATATCCTGAAAAATACTATCCCCCTCGAAATCTTCCGGCAGATCATGTAAAAACCGATCCTTCAGTTCTATCAGATCTCCCTTCTGATCAAAAAGCCGTTTATAACGTTCAATCAATTCCGTCCCCTGACCTCTATTCATGCAGCTCCTCCTTTTATATTACTAAATAAATAATATATTAAGAAAAAGTCAAATGGAAATCACACTTCCTGCACTTCTAAAATGAATGGATTCTCTTTAAAGCGCTTATGTAGGAGACATCATCGAGGAGTTGAACAGCCTCTTCGAATTTACATATCCGTCTGTCCCTTTCTCCGCTTTCTTCCCATTCCATCAGTAGCTGTTCCACTTCCAGCCGGTAGTATTCAATTCTGAATAATTGAGAGCCCTTCCAGTAATATACAAAAACAGGCTTTCCCCCTGCCTTCCCCTTCACCCCCGCTTCCTCCAGGGCCTCGATACTTGCCATCTCATAATCATCTATTTCGGAAGAAGGGCATCCCTTCGGAAAAATCCATCTGCCGGCACCTTTTGTCGTAATAAGAACGTAATGCCGCTCATTATTCATTTCCAGAATAGGTACCGCACCTACGGCTTTCTCCGGAGGCTTTACATAATCCTGGAGTTTTTCACGGACTTCCTCATCTCTCATACCAGCCAGAGTCCTGTTCCGAAAAAGCTTATCCTCCGTCACCTCCCTTCCTATCCATTCGGGGGGGCTATATTTAACCGACGCCTCTTCCGTTTCAAACTCAACCTCCGCTAAGCGCAAACCGCCCAGGTAACCGGCAAACAGGTCTACTTCTACAATATGTCCATCGCTTTTTATCCGGTGCCTCTCTTTCTGAAACCGTAATTGCTTCGTCAGAGGCCAGAGGCTTTTGAACTGTTTTGCAGATATTTCGACTTCCGTTTCCTCCCGTTTCAATCCGCTGTCGGATTTCAGGGTCAGAAAATATTTCCTTCCATATTGCCTTATCCGTATCTCATTATCCTCTTCGATAACAAGATAACCTTGGCGTATGGTACTTCCTTTCCCGGGCACAATACTCTCAGGCAGGTAGTTTAAAAGGTATTTTCTTTCAATTTCATGCATTCTAATCACCGTTCCTCTTATCAAGAATAATCATTAATACCTGCAGCACACAATGACAGGGGAATCTCAATAATTGGTCCATTTCTCCAATCCATCGGCCACCTGTTTCCTCCCCAAAGGCTTTTGATATTTCCTAACAGCCTGGGAGGTACTTCATATCAGTTTTCCGCGAAACTTTGCAGGACACCGAATCCGGACCTCACTGAAAGGTTTTTCCCTTTACCTCCTCCATACCCGGAGAAAATGCCCATGCAGCTTGCACTACTATTCCATTTTTCTTACTATTAAACTATAGGAATACGGAGATCAAGAACTATGACAAAAACTAGAATACTGGCAATTTGCATTCATAATAGTGCCCGCAGCCAAATGACCGAGGAATACTTGCGCTATTTTGGCGGGGATTTTATCGAAGCCGAAAGCGCAGGGATCAACCCCGGTACAATAAATCCTTTTGTCATTGAGCTTCTAAAAGAGGACGGAATCGATATTTCCAATAAAAAAACACAGAGTGCTGCAAGCCTATATGAAAGTGGCAGGACCTTCGACTATGTGATTGCTGTATGTGATCCGGAAGCCGCCGAGGCATGTCCTGTTTTTCCGTCTGAAAAAAAGCGCTTCCACTGGCCTTTTCCCGATCCCTCGAAAGCATTGGGTACCCATGAAGAGAAATTAGCCTATATTCGTCCCATCCGGGACAGGATAAAAGAGTCGGTTGAAAAATTTGTTGAAGATCTTAAGGAAAGAAGACTTTGAATATACCCGCAAGAAATAACAAAAAAATGGAAATCATCCTGAAAGCGGTGGATCATCATGAAGAACTCAACGCTATCTGGGAAGCGTGCAATATCATGGCGGTAAAACGCCTGGGCATGTCCGATCATGGAAAGACCCACGTAACTATTGTTGCAAACCTGGCGGTTAAAATACTGCGTACACTTCTCGACGCGGGAGTCACCCCGAGTATTGTAGAAGATTGGGAATTTGAAAAAGAGGATGCCGAAATTATTGTAATGCTGGCAAGCCTCATGCACGACCTCGGAAACAGCGTTCACCGGGATCTGCACGATGATATGGGGGTTTCACTTGCAAGCCGCATTCTTCCGGAGGTCCTTCAAACAGCCTATCCGGATAAAAGGAAGCGTCAGATTATCATGACCGAGACTCTCCATGCTATGGTTGCACATGACACCGAAGTTACCGTCCATACCATTGAAGCAGGTGTTGTACGCATAGCTGACGGACTCGATATGAAAAAAGGCCGGGCCAGAATCGGCTTTGAATCCGGGAAAAAGGATATTCACAGTATCAGCGCCATGGCAATTGAGGATGTAAAACTCCTTGCCCCGAATGAAGAAAAACCGGTTCGCGTTGAGATTTCCATGCATGACGCTGCCGGAATCTTCCAGGTGGATTACCTCCTTAAAAAGAAGATAAAAGGATCAGGGCTCGAGGCCTATGTCGAAATAGTAGCTAAAATCGGGCAGGAACCCGGGGCGGAACATCCTATCGAAACATATCGAATCGGGTAATTATCGGAAGTCTTTTTTGAAATTTATGTGTTGACAAGAACCGGCTAACTGCTATGATATTGTTCATGCAGTTGGATTATTCAAAAATTGTGTACTCCCGGGGATCAGAAAATGATCCTGAGGAGATCATTGAGTTTTGGAAGAAAAACAATATCACCGTTACGAAAACCGATAATCCCCGTGACCTCAGGGAAGCCTCTCGTATATATCCGAGGCTTTTTATCGTTGCTCGTTACGGAACCTCGAATTCCGATACTCCAGCTTCACTTTCAGATTCAAAAACCGGTAGGATTTCAAAAAAGATAGTCGGCACGGTGTGGGGCAATTATGACGGGCGTCGCGGATACATTGTTCATCTGGCCGTCGAGACAGGATTCCGATCCCAGGGACTGGGACGTGAACTTATGGAACGTGTAGAAGAGGAATTTCACAATATGGGTATTTACAAAATCCATCTTTTTGTGGAATCACACAACCAGGCAGTCGGCGCTTTTTATGATTGTCTGGGATATAAAAAAAGGAACGATCTTACCGTATACTCTAAAACTCTTGGATAGAAGGCTTAATTGGGTGATAGGGTCCCCATAACGAGCCTAAAATCTTGAGCCAAGGAGATACAAATGGCTAAACACAAAGTTATTATTGTTGGCGCCGCTGGGCGGGATTTTCACAATTTTAACATGCTCTACAGGGACAGAGATGACGTTGAGGTCATCGCTTTTACTGCTACCCAGATCCCGGATATCGACGGCAGAAAATATCCGGCTGAGCTGGCAGGAAAAAATTATCCCGAAGGTATACCTATCCTGGATGAGGCTGATCTTGCTGATCTCGTGAAACAGCAGCGTGCTTCAGGTAATCCCGTTGACGTGGTTTTTTCCTACTCTGACGTAACACACACTCACGTAATGCAGGTGGGCTCCATTGCCATGGCCAACGGTGCAAACTTCATCCTCCCATCCCCGACCGATACCATGATTGAATCTTCGAAACCGGTGATTTCAATTTGTGCTGTAAGGACCGGATGCGGAAAATCACAGACAACCCGTGCTGTATCGGACTGTCTGACTGAAATGGGGAAAAAGGCCGTCGCCCTGCGCCATCCCATGCCCTACGGGAACCTGGTGAAACAGAAATTACAGCGTTATGCCCAGACCTCGGATCTGAAGAAGTATGACTGCACGATTGAAGAAATGGAAGAATATGAACCTCACATCGACCGGGGACGGGTTATCTATGCCGGCGTTGATTATGAAGCGATTACCAGAGAGGCTGAAAAGGAGGCTGACGTTCTGATCTGGGACGGAGGCAATAACGATACTTCCTTCCTCAAGGCTGATCTTGAAATAGTCGTCCTCGATCCCCACCGGACCGGACACGAGCTGAAATATCATCCCGGAAACACCAATTTTCTCCGGGCCGATGTATTTGTCATCAATAAGATCGATTCTGCGGATCCTGAAGAAGTTGAGAGATTGGTATCCCATTGTAAGAAATACAATCCCGATGCAGCTATCATCAAAGCTGAATCTACCATTACCGTAGAAGATCCCTCGATAATCGCCGGGAAAAGAGTTCTCGTTGTTGAAGATGGTCCTACTCTTACCCATGGTGAAATGAAAATCGGCGCCGGTACTGTTGCATCCAAAAGGAACGGGGCAGCCGAGCTCATCGACCCGCGAAAGGTATCTGTTGGAACGATAAAGGCCACATATGAAAAATATCCTAACATCGGCGTTCTTCTGCCTGCCATGGGTTACGGTGAAAAACAGGTAAAAGACCTCGAGGCGACTATAAACTCAACAGACTGCGATTCAGTTGTCATAGCCACCCCTATTGATCTGAACAGGATAGTAAAAATCGATAAACCGAATACCCGGGTACAGTATGAACTGAGTGCTGAAGCATCAGCTCAGCTGGGAGAAATTATTCGAAAGAAATTTCAGTAATTGTTTTAACACCACATAAAAAAAGGCTGACCGCTTCCATGCTGTCAGCCTTTTCTTTTAAATATATGAAAATTTACCGTATCTTTTCTGGCGCGAAGCCGGGTATCCGCAATTTTTCATCCACCATGTCCGAAATCTTTGAAAGTAATAAGGTGAAAAACACGTAGATGAAGGCAACTATTACATAGGTTTCCATATACCTGGCATACGTCGACGCAAGCTCCTTTGCCTGAGTCATCAATTCAGGTGCCTGGATTACAAATCCGAGAGAAGTATATTTGAGCAGATATATCAGCTCATTCGAAAGCGCCGGGATGGAAAATCTGAGCCCCTGGGGCAGGAGTATGGTGATCACCGTCTCCCACCTGGACATGCCCAGAGATTGTGAGGCCTCAATCTGTTCGTATGATATAGCCTTGAACCCGCCCTTCATATACTCGATCTGATATGCCGCACTGTTCAGAATAAATCCTATGAAAGCAGCCGCATAAGGTGTCACAACTATCCCGAGAGGAAGCAGGAACTTCGGAAACCCATAATAAATGATGTACAACTGTACAAGCAGGGGAGTTCCTCTTATCAGCTCCACATAAACCGTTACGACCTTTTTCCAGAAACCATGAGTATACAGACTGATCAGACAGAGGGGCACAGCGAAAATAAAACCGACCACCATACCCACGAGGGTAAACAATAAAGTATAAATCAGCCCTTTCCCGAGCACCGGGGCTATCGTTATGAAATAATCAAAAAGTTCCATATGGCCCTACCCACCGTACAATTCGGTAATCTTGTGGAGAAACTCCCGGGTGCGATCCTTCTTTGCGCTTTTCAAGATCATCTCGGGGTCTCCCTGTTCTACAATATGTCCCTCTTCCATGAAAATTATCCGGTGTCCGACACTGCGAGCGAAACCGATCTCATGACTTACCACCACCATGGTCATCCCGGCTTCCGCCAGGTCCTTCATGACTGTCAATACCTCACCGGTCAGCTCCGGATCCAAGGCGGAAGTCGGTTCGTCAAAGAGCATGATCTGCGGATCCATGGCAAGAGCTCTGGCGATGCCTACCCTCTGCTGCTGGCCGCCGGAAAGCTCTGCCGGATACTTTTCCATATGATCCTTCAGACCTACCCGCTCAAGCTCATCGATGGCCTTCTTTCGCGCTTCCTCTTTCGACATCTTTTTCACCTTGTACAATCCCACCTCGACATTTCCAAGAGCGGTGAGGTGATTAAATAGCGCAAAGTGCTGAAACACGAAACCAATATCCTGACGGATATGGTTGATGTTTGTATGTTTATCGGTTATTTCCCGTTCTCCCAGCCATACACGTCCTTCATCCGGAGGTGTCAGCTGATTTATACATCGGAGGAGGGTGCTTTTCCCGGTCCCGCTCGGACCGATAATCACCACGACCTCACCTTTTTTCACATCAAAGGAAATTCCATCCAGTACTCGGTTGGTTCCGAAATTTTTTATCACATCTTTTACAGTTAAAACTATTTCATTCCCCATACTACTACCTTCTTTCAAGTTCAAAACCGGGTATCTTTAATCTATCATCAAGCATCAGAAAGAGCTTGTTTGAAAGCCAAAAAAGCAAATAATAGAGAAGCGATACGGGAATAAGTACTTCGAAAAAAACTTTCCCCATAGCTGAATCAATAATACCGCGTGCCTGTGTCAGCATCTCCGGAATAGCCACCAGATAGGTAATCGGTGAATCCTTGAGGACTATCGTTGCTTCATTGGTCAGACCGGGTATCGATAAACGGAGAGCTTGAATAAAAACAATATTGAGAATCGCCTCCCATTTGCTCATGCCGAGGGATCTTGCCGCGTTGTACTGGTCCCTGCTTATGGACTGAAGGGTACTCCTGAAAATCAGAGACTGATAGGCGCTGCTTGTAATACCAAGCGCCAGTACAGCTGCAGGGAACGGAGGGATGGCAATCTGGAATGACGGATTACCGAATACTTCCCCGATATGACGAAGGCCGAAGTAAAAAATGAAGAGCGTTACAATGTGCGGTGTTCCCCTGAAGAAACCTTCATAAAGCTGGATAATAAACCGCACAAACCGGTTTCCATAGGTTCTCCCGATTGAGAGAGGAACCCCCAGCAGAAAGCCAAGAATGAGGCTGGCCACCGTCACGATGATGGTGACCAGAGCCCCCTTTCCTATGGCAATAACTGCGTACAGTATAAATTCACCAAGATTTTCCATAGGTTGTTTTTAAATCTTTATCAGACGTTCTCAGGTTCCGAAATAGGTGGCCATGAGTTCGTCCCAGGTATCTGAATCCATAACTTTTTTCAAAGCCTTATCCAGCTCTTTCAGCAGATCCGAATCCTTTTTGACTGCAAGGCCGTAGGATTCATCGGTCGGTATAACAGTCACCAATTTTGTGGGACGGTTTTTTTCAAAGGCCTGAGCAACCGGTTTATCGAGAACGATAATGTCGAGATTCATGTTTTCCAGATCCTGAATACACTCGATATACTTGCCGTATTTCTTGATGGTAGCATCCGGTGCATTGTCATCCACCCAGAAAGCTCCTGTGGTGTCGTTCTGTACGCCGATTCTGTAGTCCGGATTATTCAAATCATCCTGGGAACTTATTTTAATATCCGAATCCTCCCGAACCAGTACTGCCTGGTCTGCCACGAAATATGCTCTTGTAAAATCTACCCGTTCCTTCCGTTCATCGGTGATCGTCATTCCCGCGGCAACCACATCGATGGTCCCGGTGCTCACCGCTTCGATGAGGGCATCGAAATCCATATCTCTTACGACTACTTCCCGTCCGAGCTCAGCGCCAATCGCTTTCATCAGATCGATGTCAAAACCGGTCACTTCGCCTTTTTCCCTATACTCGAAGGGACGGAAACCTGCGGATGTACCAACTATCAGTTTTTCACCATCTTCCTGCGAACCTCCTGCAAAAAGAACACCCGTCAGCACACATAGCATTGCTATAACAGCAATTAACTTTTTCATACGAACCTCCTAATACGTACTTAAGAATAATAATTAAAGCCATCTCTATCTTACAGCCGATTTTGTGAGAATGCAATCATAAGTATTTGGATTTTTTTATCTTTTTGGGGCTGCACGGAATTCAGCCTCTTATTCATCCTCTCAGGGAATAAAAGTGAAACAAAAAATGCTATCGGAATAAAAATGTAGCCGCCGCAAGAAAAATCGGAAGAATAATCAAGGATGAAAGGTAGGTAGTCAGTATGCCTGTTCCGATATAATGCACCTGCTCCTGCTTTCCATACAGCTTCGCCGCCAGCATGATATTCGTTGCCGGCGGTACCGCAGCCTGAACTATGAGAGCAAGCCGAAGTCCCCATTGGATATCCCGGGGGAGAGAGCCCAGGGGCAGCAGAGCAGCCAATATCAGAGCCGCAGCCGGATACAGAAAAAAACGGATCCCCACCAGCCGCCCGAATTCCGGTCTATAGGTAAGATCGCTTCTCGGTATTGTAGCGAGAACACCGCCGAGTAAGATCATCATCAAGTCCAGGGTATATGTACCGGAGATCCTCAAAACGGGAATAATGAAACCGGGGATAAAAGGAGAAAGATCAAAAACAGCGATCACAATTCCTATAAAGATACCCACCAGGGGAGGATTTATCTTTATCTTAAACCCTTCAGCGGAAGGATTCAGCATATGAACAGCTGCCGTCCAGAAAATCAGATTGAAACCGAAAACATACATAAACATGTAAATGTTGACTTCCTGCGGTGCCAGAACCGCCATAATCGGCAGAGGGATGAAACCCGCATTCTGCATAGAAAAAAGCACCCTCATGGATCTCGAATGCTCGGTCTGTAAAATCCCGCCAGGTCGAATAAAAAACTTTGACAGGAAGAGCTGAAAGCCTATCATTACGAAGGCTGCAGTAAAAAAAATAAGCATCCAATACCAGCCGCCCGCCATTGCACGGTTCCATCCAAGCGGGAGATTCCAGATGAAATGCATGGGAAACATGAGTTTCATTACAATTAACAAAGCGGGAGATAAAAGATAACGTCTCAGTAGTTTGGACTGGAATAGAAGATATCCGCCCGTCCACTCAACGAGCAGTTTAAAAACAATTGTAAAAATCGGCTGATACATGAATGATACCTATATAAACAATGTAGAAGACTGAACATAAACGAAACGTTAATCCCTGCACCTGCAGGCATGATTTTTGTTAACCTCAAATAGACACTATTTTCATCCGGCCCAGATAGTTTTCTTAAAAAGCACAAATTCCCCTGGCAATTATTATCCGATTCAGATGGAAACTATTGAAAAGAAAAGATGCCGGAGACGGGACTTGAACCCGTACAGCCGTTTGGGGCCGGGGGATTTTAAGTCCCCTGTGTCTACCAATTCCACCACTCCGGCGCTGCAGATAGTATACTAACGAGGATAAACACTTAGGTCAACAATATTACTCTCTTTTGATCCGGCCATATCTATTCTTCCTTCCGAAATTACCTCCAGTCCTTTACATTCATTCCTTATCTCTGTCACTATACAGTATGCAGATGAACGAAAAACGGAGTATTGAGTCTATGATCGATATCCTACCGGGAATGACAGATTCCCATTTCCATGCTCTCATGATGCAGCAGAAAGGACTATGTGCTGACAGCCTGTTCGATACCTACTTCAAGAGAGGATTCGCCGGCGGAATTGACATAGGTACGAAAGCCGGGGATACACGTGAGCGTTTTCAACTCCATGAAAAAAACCCGCAGATATCCCTTGCAGCGGGCCTGTATCCATCCGAGGTGGAAAATCCAGAGAGGGCTGATTTGCTTAAGCTCCTGATCGCTGACCTGGAACGATATCCCATTTCGGCAATAGGAGAAATCGGGCTGGATTACCACTGGAATTACGGAACCCCGGCTTCCCAAAAAGAACTTTTCGCCCAACAGATTGAAATCGCAAATCAGTACAATCTTCCGATAATCATTCATAACCGAGAAGCTGATCATGATATTGAAGACATTATCCACTCAATTCGTCCCCGGGCAGGAGGAATTTTACACTGTTTTTCCGCCGACTACAGCTTCGCGAAAAGACTCGCTGAATTTGGATTTTTTATTTCCTTTGCCGGGAATATCACCTATAAAAGGAATCATCAGATTCAGGAGGCCGCCCGCAGGCTTCCAATCAGTAAGATTCTTATAGAAACAGACAGCCCCTATCTAAGTCCCGATCCGGTAAGGGGAAGAATAAACCACCCGGGACATATCGGATACATCTATAGCTTCATAGCAGGGCTCAAGGGGATTGAAGTTGAGGAGCTGATTTCTCAAGTACATGACAATCTAAAAGGTCTCATTGTATGCCGATAATTGGTGTTTTCTATTCTATTTGATTGACCTGTAAATAATTAAAATTCCCTTTGCTTTCTTTGCAACTATTCTTTTTCTCATAGGAACTTGCCTGTCCAACGAACACCAATTTCCGGCACACTACCATAATATGTATACTTCCACTCTTCTATTCTTTTCCCTTCCTTCCTCCGTATCATTTTCAGCTACCGGTTCATCACCCCCGAGGCCCATAAAGATAAACTTGTCTTCACTCAATCCACGTTTTGCCAATTCTTCTATGATTGTTTTTGCTCGCTCCATTGAAAGCAGATATTGACTCTCTTTTGTACCGACATCAGCAGTATGTCCTTTCACCATGAAATCCCGTTCAGAATTTTCCAGCAGAATTCTGGAAAGACGATCCAGCCTTTCTCGTTCATCCGGCAGTATTCTCGCTTCGTCGGGATAAAAATGAATCGAAGGAAGATTTAATTTTATTCCTTCAGCCGTTCGTTCAACTTCAATTTTTTTGTCATCCTTTTCCGTTCCTGTTTTACTCAGAACCTCATCCATCTCCCTGTTTTGAACGCCATCTTGAAGATCATCGCCCCCGCTGTCGGTTTCCTCCAATAATCCGGTAATTTTCTTTTCAAGATCATCGATCTGCCCTCGGGTTATTCCTTGTCCCCAGGTGAGCCGGAAGCCTTCCTCTCTTTTTTCTACCTTTCCATCGGGTTTTATAAAATGACGAATAATTCTTTCTTTAATAAAAAATCCTTCCAGGTCATTTTCAAATAATGCGATTTCCCCTGATGCGCGGCCTCTTATTTCTATTTCTTCACTCGTATAGGGGCTTGAATCATAGAAGGAATATTCAAACTCGATGATCTGCGCAACTTTTTCAAATATGATATCCTCTCCCCTGTATACGTAGGTGCAGTGAAAAGGCGTATCAATGTACTCCAGGGTGGTTGTGAAGAGCGAATCCCGTCCGTCGGCCTTCCAACTATCTCCCGGTTTGATCACTCCTTCCCTCAGCACAGGGAAGCCTGTCCGCAGAGGAAGGGCAAGCTGATCTCTACCTGCAGCACCGGATGTATCAATAGTACATTGTACAGGAAAGGAGTTATCTATTGGCTGAGAGACAAGGGTGGAATCCCTGCGCATATTTTTGAGCAGATAGACACTTCCCTGGTAGAAATCATCGGTAATATCCCCGGCCTTTTCCAAAAAGATTCGCCGTTGTCTATTCTGTAACCCTCTGTAGCGATTATCTACATATACCCTCATATTTTCCCTTTCCGTGCAGGTATACTGTTCCGATGGCAAAAAGGAGGAAAGATAGAGAGTTTCTGCATCTAGGAACTGTAAAAACCCTCCAAACAGTAAAAGAATAAGAATATTACACTGTTTCATTTACCCACTCTTCATACTACTTAAGGTATAAAAAAAGGCCTCCATACGGAGGCCCCTCACATAGCATTTCCAGGCTTGCAAGCTGAAACCGGTATAGATCTTTTCTACCAGTTGTCAGCCATGTCGTCGATATCCCGGCTTTCTTCGGGAAAAAGATCGGTCGTCGCCCGCAGCCCATCAAAATAGATGTAATAGGTCCCGAAGGTTTCTTCCGGATCCATATCGATTCGGAAACCTTCTATCTGTATGCCGAGTCTGTTGGAATAATGATAGTCTCTCTGAATAACCGAGGTCGGAATTGTCGCAACCATTTTTTTCCAGCCTGCGAAATTCAACTTACCCATGGTCACTTCACCCCTGTTTCCGAACTGATCTCTGACGAGAAGTTTCAGGGTATGTGGAGAATTCCGTCCAACTACCCAGAGGGAGATGGTTTTTGAAATCCCCTCTACAGGAAGCGGCCTTGAGGGCAGGATGGCGACCTGATGGTCTCCCCTCTTGAAATACTGAACCTTTACACCAAGAACCCGCTCATCCTTGAGATCTATCCCCGCTTCTACTTCGCCCTCGAGAATCTCCTTGTCAATGGGAACTCCCGGAAGGGTTCTCACGGTTACCAGGCCCTGATCGAGTGACATATTCGCACGCCAGAATCCCGCGTCTTCAAACTTTGAAACGGATACAGTTCTCAATTTCTGCTGAGCTGCATCTATACCAAGCTCTTCAGGAACTGTTTCACCTACATTTTCTACCTGTGCAACCGCCAACATACTGATGCAAAGTAAAAAAACAAGAAGGATAATGCTTTTAACTATTTTCATCTGTTCACTCCCCTTCCGTTTGCCAAATCTCTTCAACCTTCTCCGGGCGGGAAAGTTCATCGCCATCAAACCGGGAAATAAAGGTATCCGTAAGGACTTTGATTTGGTCTAAGTATAAATAGCAGTTATGTACCCGTTCTGTCGGATGTGTCCATACAACCAGTTTTTCAAGCTGTAAACCAGCAAGATATGGGGTATACTGCTGTGATTGCGGTATGTAGGAAGGAAAATTTATCCGAAGGTTTTTCCAGCCCACGTAATTCAGACTGCCCAGATACAATACATGTACAACACCGCGGAAATCACGTATATGAGCTTCCAAATAATAATCAAAATCCGAACCCCAGGCCCATAGATCCATCTGCTGTACCCTTCCGGGTATGTCTATCGGGTTGTGGACCAGATTCCCCTCCGCATCCTCCGTGACTGGTATGATCTCAACAAAGTTATATCCTTGCCGATCAAACTTAAACTGTGTCCCTAATACTGCAAGCTGATTTCCCTCACGATTCGTGCCGAAAAGAGCTTCCGGCCACGTCTCTGCATAGGCTTTTTTTGGAAACCCTTCAGTGATGAACTTGCTTCCACGTATCAACCATTCCGTTGTTCTTGTATCAGGATCAAATGTCTCCAATATCTTCGATTCAAGGTTTAGCGTCTTCTCATCGGCAACAAGCAGTGTTGGCGTAAGAAGCAGGAGAAGCATTAGAAGACACAAAAATTGCAGGCCGCCTCGTCTCATCATTAACTCCTTTTTACTTACAAGAATGCACAACCCTAAGCTATTCGAATTATATTTCTTCGATAAATGTTTGTCAAATCTTTTTCTAAAAAGAGGTAAAATAGATTCTTACTCTCCAAGCCGAACCTTGAAGGGGATATTGATATTCACCGTTCCGGGCCTTTCCTCTACTATTCCAAGGGCCTTTTGGATGAGCCGATGGAGATCGATGCTGATAACTGATACCACCGTTCCCGGCCATGCATCCATGCTCTCCTCCTTTCCCATCAATACAGCCCTTCCTCCTCTCTTACTGAGTTTATCAAGGAGCTCCCTGTTCTGAAGTCCAAAACCCGGTAAAAAGAAGAGAAAACTATCCCGGTTCAAATTCATCCCGTTTACCGTGTAAAGAGAAGAAATCAGAGTGGCTCTTCCTGTTTTCAGATACGAGTCCAGTACTTCCGACGCCTCCTCTATTGATTCCTTCCCGATGTAGCTGGTACCGCTCCACAGAATCACAGGATTTTCCGGCAGTCTTTCATTCTCCTGCAACTGAGTGCATATTTCCCGAAGACTCATTACCAGTTGATCCTTTCCGAAGCTCAGCTTGATGAGATTGGCCCCATCATTCATCTCATAGGAACTCTGTAGATCAAAGACGAAGAAGGTCTTGTCCGGGTATTCCGCAGCGAGACCGGAGCTTAGAAAGAGTGCTGAGGGTGCCGGAGAGAGAAATAGAATGCCTGCTCCAGATTCTTCTATTCTCCTTTTTATTTCCTTCTCTGAAAAATCAATAGAAAGCTGCTCCAGTTTAAGAAAATATCTTTTCCTGAGGAGGTCGACGGACAGATCTCTGATACTTTCTCTATCCCCGAGATGGAGACTCTGCCAGATAGGATCAGTCAGTACAAGAACCTGTCTTCCGGCATACATCGTGAAACCGGCCACCCCGGAGAGAATAAGCAGCAGAATTATCCAAATCACCGCAAATTTATGAGAATTGATTCTCCACATAGTCCCTTTCTCTATGTCTTGACCCCTCTATAACAGATCATTAGAGTGTAGCATATAATATGAAAGGAGAGGAGTATGGTTTCATACAAAAGTCTTGGACTGGTAAACACGAAGGAGCTTTTCAGGAAAGCGGTAGACGGGGGCTACGCCCTTCCCGCATACAATTTTAACAATATGGAGCAGCTGCAGGCTATTATCCAGGCCTGTGTAGAAACCCGTTCCCCGGTAATTCTTCAGGTTTCCTCTGGTGCTCGCAAATACGCCAATCAGACGATGCTTCGCTATATGGCCCAGGGAGCTGTCGAATATGCAAAGGAACTGGGATACGCTATTCCCATCGTACTGCATCTGGATCACGGGGACACCTTTGAACTCTGCAAGGATTGCATCGATTCGGGATTCTCTTCCATCATGATCGATGGTTCCCATCATCCCTACGACAAAAACGTTGAGCTTACCCGGCAGGTGGTGGAATACGCCCATTCGCGGGAAGATTATGTCACGGTTGAAGGAGAGTTAGGTGTTCTGGCCGGCATAGAGGATGATGTGGTTGCAGAGAAATCTCATTATACCCAGCCTGAGGAAGTCATCGATTTCGTTGAAAAAACCGGAGTCGACAGCCTCGCGATCTCAATCGGTACGAGCCACGGGGCGAATAAATTTACACCGGAACAGTGCACCCGGAATGAGGAAGGCATTCTCATCCCGCCACCGCTGCGGTTTGACATTCTTACAGAGATTGAGAAACAACTCCCCGGGTTCCCTATCGTCCTCCACGGTTCTTCATCGGTTCCCATAGAATATGTAAGCACAATCAATAAGTTCGGCGGTGACCTGAAGGATGCAGTGGGTATTCCCGAAGAACAGCTTCGAAAGGCAAGTAAGTCAGCAGTATGTAAAATCAACATTGACTCCGACGGAAGACTTGCCATGACGGCAGCTATTCGCCAGGTCCTGGCGGAACAGCCTGGAGTATTCGATCCCCGAAAATATCTCGGTACGGGCCGCTCAACCCTCAAGGAACTGTACATGCACAAGAACAACAATGTTCTTGGTTCGGCAGGCAAAGCCTGAGAGAATATTTTTTTGAGATACCCTAAGGCTGCACCCGAACAGAAAAGCTGTCTGAATCTTTTTTCAGACAGCTTTTTTATACTGGTTATCCACCTTTGCTCCGGAAATTATTCGGTCGGGATTATTCTTTTTCGATACAAGAGATAGAGGACTCCAACTGCGGAAAAACTGAGGAATAGGCAGGAGAAGGTGCCCCAGAATATATAGGAGAGCTGAATGAGAAAGGGTACAAAAGCCGACAACACCAATACTGCAAGAACCAGTACGAAGGAGACATAGCGTTTCCAGTCACCGCCTGCAGAATACAGGTACAGGCCCAGAATCACTGAAAGATCGGCCAGCATGAGCAGAAGGGGATAACCGAAAAGCCGGTATCCTGAATAAAATCCGAAGTGAAGAAAGCCGGCAAAAACTCCGATGAGTGCGAAATATCCGTTTACGAAGGCAAAGATGTGAATAAAAAGACGCTGACCGTACTCATACTCAATCTTTCTTCTTTCCCAAAAGAAATAGAACAGCAGAAGGGGAAGCAGAAGAATCAGAAAATCCGCAAGCAGAAAGCGGAAATACAAGGCTGATCTCACATATTTAACACCATAGCTCTGTATTATTATATATATGGGTAATATGCTTATCAGGAAGGCGAGTAGCCCCCGGAAGGCAACCAGCCAGGTATCGCTGCGATAGAAGGATTCCCTGAAAAACACACGTAAAATGAATACAGCCGTCAGAGGTATGAAAAACAGTAAAAATAGTGTCATTGTGCCTGGAGAATAACATTTTCCACTGATATTTTCAACTGCGGTTTGGGATTTTCATTTTCGGGTTCCCGGCAGTATCAAAGGGTTAAAATGAAAAAATTGTTTGTTCACCCTTTGACCTTTTTCGTGCTGAATGATATATTTACATCCACTTTATTTATTTCATTATGTTTACAAAGGAGGAAGATTGGCTGCAAAAGATTTAAGAATCAATCAGCAGATCCGGGTTCGTGAAGTTCGTGTTATCGATCATGAGGGAAAACAGAGGGGGGTCCTTCCAACACCCCAGGCCTTGAGTCTGGCGCAGGAAGCCGGTGTTGATCTTGTAGAAGTTGCTCCTCAGGCAAATCCTCCGGTTTGTAAGATGCTTGATTACGGCAAGTACAAGTTCGAGCTTGAAAAGAAGCGTAAGGACGCCAAGAAAAAGCAGAAACAACTGAGGTTGAAAGAAATTCGCATGCAGCCAAAGATTGAGAAACACGATCTCCAGTTTAAGACAAAACATGTAAGCGAATTCCTTGAAGAGGGAAATAAGGTCAAGGTAACAATCCGTTTTCGGGGCCGGGAAATGGCACATACCGAAATCGGACGTGATGTATTGATGCAGATTCTCTCGAATCTGGATGAGCTTGAAACGAAGTACAGCGTAGACCGGCAGCCCCAGATGGAAGGGCGCTTCATGTCTATGATACTGAGCCCGAAAAGCAAAAAATAATTCTGATACAAAGCAAGGAGCTATAAAAATGCCCAAAATGAAGACACGGAAATCTGCTTCTAAAAGACTCCGGGTAAGCAGCAATGGCAAGGTCAAGTATAAGAAACAGGGGCTGCGCCATATACTCACCAAGAAAAGCACGAAGAACAAACGTAATCTTCGAAAAGGTGGTGTTCTCAGCGATCCGGAACAGAAGCGAGTAAAAAAACTCTTACCCTACAGTTTCTAGAGAGATAACATTTTCATCTCCCCCGTTCATGGGAATTACTACCGGGTAGGAAAGATACCAATATTTTGAAAACAAGGAGAATTTACAATGCCGCGCGCAACGGATGGTACACGTAGAAAAGATAGAAGAAAGAAAATCCTCAAGGATGCCAAAGGATTCTGGGGAAGACGAAGCAGCAGTTTTCGCACCGCGAAAGATGCAGTGAGAAAAGCCGGTCAATATGCGTATCGGGACAGAAAGAAGAGAAAGGGTGATTTTCGAAGGCTCTGGATTACCAGGATCTCAGCTGCCTGTCAGCAGGAAGGTATGAACTATTCCAAATTCATGCATGGACTGGAAATGGCGAATATCAACATTAACAGAAAGGCCCTTTCAAATCTTGCAATCGAGGATAAACAGGCTTTTTCCCAGCTCGTGAATGAATCAAAATCCGCTCTCGGAGTATAAGGAATGATAACGATTGAGCAAATTCGTCTTCTTGAACAGAAGGTTCGTAAGACGGTTGAACATCTCAACCTTCTGAATCAGGAGAACAAGGCGCTCAAATCAAAGCTCTCCCACTATCAGACTCGTATTGATGAGCTTGAATCACTCATCGATTCTTTTAAGAAGGATCAGGGAGAAATCGAAAAGGGAATTGTCTCCGCACTTGAGGAGTTGAACAGATTGGAAGACGATCTGGACTCAGGCGACGGCAATTCCCCTGACTCTGCCGACGACTTTACCGCTGAAGCAGAGACTGAATCTACATCTTCGGCTTCAGGCGGACTTGATAATTCTGAAGAATCCCTGGAAACCGCATCCGTTGAGACTGATGAAGCTGGAGAAGAATCGGACCGTTCTGCTGCTGAAGGTCCGGCTGAATCCCCTGCGGGAGAATTGGATATTTTCTGAGTCAATGGAAACCAATCCGGTGCGCATCCATCTACTTGGCACCTCATTTTCAATTAAAACAAACGAAGATCCGCGCTATCTTGAGGAACTCGTTCGTGAGGTGGAAATGAAATTTGATCAGGTGCACCGTTCAATGGGACTCTCTGATCCTTTACGTATTGCAATAATTTCAAGTATACTGCTATTAGATGATTTAAAAAAACTGCAGCGGCACAGTACGGAAGCCGAATCGCTCACCAGGAACCTGATTGAGCTGATCGACCGGACTATCGAATGATTTTTTGGATTTGAGTTGCCTGCAGTGTTCGGGAGGGTTACATAAATCTCTTGGGTCAAACTAATGAAACGGGATTCCCTATTGAGGAGTTGAACTGCGGAGCCCTTGGGTTCTACATGATGCTTCTTTGCGGAAACCCACTTGAACTTTAGAGTTCAAGAGATACACCCCAAGCGGCACTGCGGGTTTTTCTTAGCTTATCGGCCCAGATGAAGGTATTTCATTATGTCAATAATTACCAGTCAGCAGATAAATAATTATTTTGATTCGTATAAGGATACGGAGATTACCTTTACCAAAGAAATTATCCGGGCGACCGGTCTCTTCCCCCGAGGTGTTCACCTCAAGAGTGTCGGCCACCCTGTTCCCTGTATCATTTACAGTGTTTCTATGACTTCCGCCAAGGTGATTGCACATATTGACCCCGGCCTGTTCGAACAGATTCGTGAGGCAAAGAATAATGTTTCCCTCAGATTTGCCTTTCTCAAGGCTGATAAAAATGATCCGATTTCATTTTTCGTTCCCTCCCGCATTACCGGGTACAACCCTTACAATAAAGATAAGCCGAACCTTAACTTCATCTCCTTGAACTTCACCCACCGCCCATCGGATGATTTGATCGCAATTCTCGGCGAGATCCTCGAAGCCAACAGCAATTCACAGAAGAGAAAGGAAGAGAGAATAATCCTCAATACCCAGTCAATTCAAAAGCTGGGCATCAGCAATAAATCCCATAACATCTATATTCAGGGAGTCCCCCGACAGTGCATCGTGAGAGATCTATCTTTTTCCGGGGCCAAGGTGATTGTCGCCGGTGTAGCTAAATTTCTGCTGGAAAAAGATATAATATTGCACCTCTCAACCGCCGAAAAGGGTACTCTCAAAATCGCGGGTAAAATTTTGAGAAATGAAGAGGTCCAGGGACGAAAGGACCTTGTAGCTCTTGCCATACAGTATGACAATAACAAAGTACCCATTGAATATAAAATCATAATCAACGAATACCTTAAATCCAGAAAACTCAGCATATGAAAGCCGAGAAAGGTCTTTAGAGAATGTCAGATACCGGACAGAATGAAATCCCTCTTCCATCAATCCAGACGAAAGAACTTGAGCGTCTGGTATATATCTCCCTGCCTGAAGAAACATCCCGGCACATCCTTGAGGACTTTGATCTGGACCCTTCGATTCCGCTTCCGGTTGAACCTCCTCCCGGAGTGGACAGTACTCAGCTGGCGGATCTGAGTTGGGAGATGATTGTCTCAGCGATGTTGAAAATTTGTGCTTACCAGCCTGATCACCCTCATATGAATTACTTCAGACGTTTCATCCGGGCGGTACAATTCGATATCGATGAACAGATGACCAGAATGGGCATAGTGAAAGCCCGGAATGGAGAGTTCCAGATTGCTGAAGAAATCTTTCGTGCTCTCGTAAATTTCGCTCCCGAGGAAGAGAAGGGTTTCATCAATCTTGCTCTGGTGTATGAACAGGCGGCCTCTTCAGAAAAAGAAAGCGGAGAAAATGAGGAAGCAGAAAGGTTTTTACAGTCAGCCGCATATGTATATCAGCGGGGATTGAAGTTTCATCCGAAGTCGACGCAGCTTCACTACAATGCGGGCCAGTTTTTTCTTCAGCGAAACAATTTAAAGAGAGCTAAGGAGCATTTTGAATGCTACCTCGATCTCGATCATGAGGAAAGTGAAAAGAGGAACCGGATCACCGAGCTGCTCCGGGAACTTGCGAATCAGACGCAGGATGACAGTCTCTTTTCAGAGGCTTATGGGCTCATAAAAAAAGGTGAAGAAAAACAGGGGATTGAAAAAATCAGACGGTTTCTGCAGAGAAACGGTGAAGTCTGGAACGCCTGGTTCCTTCTTGGATGGGCACTGAGAAAACAGGAATCCTATGAAAAAGCCAGAGAGGCTTTCATGAAATGTGTCGAGCTCAATGATTCGATTCCTGATGCTTTTAATGAACTAGCCATATGTAATCTGGAGCTGGAGCAGTATAAACAGGCAAAAGGTAATCTGGAAAAGGCCCTCTCTCTGGAACCGGAAAACACCAAGGTTATTTCCAATCTCGGCATACTGGCGCTGAAGCAGGGGGATTTTGAACTGGCAAAACGCTTTTTTCTCACGGTTATTGAACTTGACCCTTCTGATACAATCGCTTCAATGTACCTTGATAAAATAGATGAGCAATCTTGACAAAAGGACGATACCGACTTAGGGTACTAACGATATGATGCTATCCGGAAAGAAGAAGATTTATGCTGAAGTTATTCTGGCATGTACTATAGTCTTGACCCTGGTAATCGGTATAGTGAGCGGATATACCCTTGCCAAACTGCGTGAACCCGTTGTCCGCAGGGATTTGAAGGAATATAAGCCGGCCCTGCCTACTCAGATATATGACAGAGACGGCGAATTGATTACCGAAATATTTTCGGACGAAAAACGGGATATCGTTCCGGTGAAAGAGCTGCCGAAACATCTCGTGTATGCCCTGATAAGCCGTGAAGACACGGATTTCTTCTCCCACCGCGGCTTCAGTTTCCGCGGTACCGCCAGGGCCGCCGTAAACGTTGCCCTGGGCACCTATTTTTCCGGCGGAAGCACCCTCACACAGCAGGTAGCGGGTAAACATTATGCCGACAGGTCCCTCATGACCGTCACCAGAAAACTGCGCGAACTCTGGTTTGCATTCAAAATGGAGCGGGAACTATCCAAGTACGAAATTCTTGAAATGTACATCAATGAAATGTACTTCGGACATAACACGTACGGTGTTGAGGCGGCCTCGCAGTTCTATTTCGAACATTCCGCACGGGAACTCACGGTGGCAGAAGCTGCTATTCTGGTTATCCAGTTGGCCAGTCCCGCCCGGTACTCCCCTATCAACCACCCTGACCGGGCCCGATCCCGGCAGAAAGACGTACTGGACCAGATGGTTGAGCTCGGATACGCCGGCAGCGAAGAAGCAGATTTCTCCTACCAGCAGTACTGGGATAACTATAATTATAACCGTTCGAATATCGCCAGCGCTTATTTCGATAATAAAAGCAATGCGCCCTATTTCAGCGAATATGTACGGCTTCAGTTGAACGATATGCTCTACGGAGTAGTAAATATAAATAAGGATGGGTACATCGTTCATACAACTCTGGATCTTGACTATCAGCAGGCCGCGGACGCCGGGATGTCCAAAGCGTATCGTTGGATCAACGAAAAATACAACAACAAAAAAACCGAAAGGCTCGATGTAGTAGATGAGACCTATCTGCCGATCGTTGAACTCCTGTCCCTTACCTACAATCTTGAAGATATCCATATAACCGGGACGAAGGAACGAAAGGCGGCTCTTGATGAATATTATGAAACCATCGCCCCGAGCATTGAGGTCCTCTCCACGATGTTCGGTTCAGAAAGTCTGTATAAAGTCTCCCAGTACTCCAAAAAACTCACGGAAGAAAGAAACAAGGCAAGTACCATCGAAGGAGCTTTGATCACCATAGATAATCACAGCGGACACATCCTTTCCATGGTCGGCGGCAGTGATTTTGAAACGAAGCAGTACAACCGGGCGGTAGACGCCCAGATACAGCCGGGCTCCAGCTTCAAACCCCTCTACTATTCCGCGGCGATTTCTTCAGGTGAGTTCACCCCCGCAACAAGACTGTACGACGGGCCGATCGTTTTCTTCGGGAACGATGATAAGGCATACACCCCGATGAACTATCTGGGTGCATGGGAAGGTTCCGTTCTTCTGCGCTACGCCTTGGCTACGTCCATGAATGTCCCTTCGCTCCAGGTATTAGACGGTATCGGGTTCGATGCAGCCATAGAAAGGGCATCCAAACTCCTCGGAATGGAAGATCAAGCCGATGACAGGGCACTCTTTCCTCGGGGATTCCCCCTCGGTCTCGGGATCACCGCCGTCTCGCCGCTCAAAATGGTCAAAGCCTTCGCTACCTTCCCGAATCAGGGGAAATCGGTCGAGCCGATGGCGATTACCAGTGTTCAAAATCGTGAAGGGGAGATAATTATTGATCCTGAACAGGACAGAATAAGAAACCAGAAACACGGGGAAGGCAGTGAACAGATCCTTTCACCCCAGGCAGCCTATGTAATGGTAAATCTGCTTCAAAGTACCGTTGAGTTCGGGACACTCCGTTGGAGACGGGTGAACGTCGGAGGCTTTGACGGAATGCCGATGGCCGGCAAGACAGGAACTACACAAAACTGGGGTGATGCGTGGACAGTCGGGTTCTCACCGTACTACACAACGGCTGTCTGGTTTGGCTTTGATTCTCCCGGTAACTCACTGGGCCGGGAACTCACCGGTGCTACCGCTGCCGGGCCGGTGTGGGCTGAGTATATGAAAAATATTCATCAGGGACTATCTGTAAAGGAGTTTGTGCGGCCTGAAAACGGCATCGTTACCATGAAGGTATGTACCGAATCCGGTTTGATACCAACTCAATATTGCCCTGAAACAAAAGAAGAAATATTCATAGCCGGTACTGAACCCAAACAGTTCTGCGGTATCCACAAATTTGAACAGGAGAGGGACGATTATCTGGTCCGCAAACTGCAGGATTCTCTGCTGATCGAAGATTTTGATATCAGCATGGATGATGCTCCCGAACTGGGTGGAGATCTGGCCGAACAACTCGAAAATCAGATACTGAACAGCGATGCTTTCAACTTTCAGCAGAATGACAACCGGGAAGATACCGGATCCGGAAACGTGAATCCCCTGCTTGAATAAGAATGATACCGTTCTTTCCGTGACTTCCCGTTCCCTTTTCACTATAATAAAGAGTAGATGAAGGATCAGGAGTGATCGCCCTATGCAGATTCCAGTGAAAGATATAATCATAAAGAAGAGAATTCGTCAGGACCTTGGTGATATATCAAAGCTGATGGAGAGCATCAGAGCTCATGGTCAGATGAATCCCATTCTGATAAACAGTGAAAGAGAACTGATAGCAGGCCAACGCCGGCTGGAGGCAATTAAACGTCTCGGCTGGAAAAATATCGAGGTCCACATCACCGATTCCAACTCGGAAACCGATGAACTTGAAATGGAAATAGATGAAAATCTTCAGCGCCGAAATCTCAGTGCCGTCGAGCTTGCCGAGGGTATTTCGCGGCTTGATAAACTGAAAAACCCGTCCTTCTTCCGTAAACTAATAAATGGTATCCTGCGGCTTTTCAGAAGGCTTTTCCGAATAAAATAGTTCCTAATCCGTCAGCTCTCTGAGAGTCTCTCCATCCAGAAGAGTCACCTCACCATCCCGGTGCTGTACAATCAGCGAGTCTTCGCTCCGGCCGATGGAGGTAAATCTGTTCACCTGGATGTCGCTCTTTTGAAGCAGCTTCAGATCAAGATCAAAACGCCCGATAAAGTAATCCGTATCCTCCTGTACAACACAGAAGAGTGAATCCCCTATCAGTTTCAGAACTGTTCCGCTGAAGACATCAACCGATGATTCTGATACCATTTCCAGTGTCCGGATATCCAGACTCACAAGTCTCACTGTTCGCGGGGGTGATTCTTCTCCTGCAACGGCATACAGGTTGCTCCTGTTCAATATGATGTCTCTGGTTCGGATAGTATTGAGCTTCGATCTTTTTTCTATTCCGCCCTTCGGATCGATCAGCACCAGAGTGCCGAAAGGATTACTCCGCCGCTCCTCTACATAGATAAACGGTGTCAGGGTTTTCGCAGATTCCGGTCCAGCCGCCGGTTCTCTCTGAGCTGCCTGTCTCTGTTCCTCGGCTTCCCGTTCAGCCTCTTCCCTTGCGATTATCTCCTTCTGATCCTCGGAGACCTGCTCCCTCTCTTCGGCTATCTTTTCCTGACGTTCCTCGAGCTCCTCCTCCCTGCGTTCAATTTCCTCTCTTTTATCAGCAAGCTCCTCTTCCTCCGCCTCTATTTCATCCGGGGACAGCTGTCCCTCTTCCTTCATCTCTTCAAGAGCCTCTTCTTCTTCCTGCAGTTCCCTCTTTTCTTCTTCAAGTTGCTCCTCTTCCGCCTCCAGCTGTTCTTCCCGCATTTCGACTACTTCTTTCCGCTCCTCGATACCCTTATCCTCTTCAGTGCGCAGCTCCTCTACCACCTTCTCATCCCCGCCTAGGGTTTCGGCAGCTGGTACTGTCTCGCCTTCGAGCACTGTAAGGGGTATGATCACCTGGGTACCTCCCGGCCATTCATCGTAACGCCTTGATAATCCCGCCTTCTCCGGATCGAGAGCCTGCAGCACATCAGAGTTGTATATGGATTCAAAATACGGCATATCCCGTCGGTATACAGCATTATAATAGGTTGTGAACAAAGCCAGGGCATCGGCCCTTTCTGTTGAAATACCGTAGGCATCCCGAATATATCCGGAAAGAATTCTTCGAATATTGTCGATGTGATCGACCCGTGCTTCTTCAAGAATTATGAAAATATCGGCATTCAGTCCTTCCCGGTCCGGCGGTGCGATAACGTGTATAATGCGGTACTTATCAGAAAATGATGACTCCCTGATCACCGCGCCCTGTTCACCGTCCCTCAATCCTCGAAAGAGACCTGCACCTATGTTCCTTATCTGTTCATCCGTCTCGATCTTGTCATGAGGACCTTCGTAATTGACGAACTCGATTTGCGAACCCGCTGCCTTTTCAAGCTCCTCTTCTTCTATATCCACTGCGGACAGAGAAAAGGCACACAGAACTATCATAAAAAAAGGTATAACTCGTTTCATAAGAAACAGTATAGCATGTAAAATATCCTGAATCATCTCGGAAATCTATTTTTTCTCACTGAAACCCCGCAATGTCTCAATGGCCTTTAGACGCAGATCTCTCGGTATCGGTGCCATATAGAGTTCATTGAGAAGCCGGGATGCCGAAGGTCTCACCATCCCGCTGTACCGGCATATGCTGTCAATACAATCAATAAGGCTGTCTGCGATTCCGGGATTATTCTGCACCGGTATCCTGCCGTGATGATAAAGAAACTCAAGGGTATCCACAATTTCGCCGTCGGGATCGCTTCTCAGGCTTCCAAGGCTCTCGATAATCGTCTTTGATACTACGGGATCCCAATCAAAACGAAGCAATCTCAAAAGGGTGTTCCTGCTGTTCAAGGTACCGTACCGGGACAGCAATTGAATGGAACGGATCCGTATCTCAGGAAAATCATTGATGAGAAATCCATTTCTATTGATGGGATTGAATACTCCGACACCTGCAAGATTTTCTGCAGATACCAGGGATGACTGAAAATCGGACTTCGGTTTCAGGGATGCCAGGTCCACCTCAAGCTTGTTGAGAAAATCATCGAATACATTTCTATCGGCAAGCCTCATGATCTCCCTGGTGTACATAACCTTCGGGCTTTCGGAAATAAGCTCCGTATTGTCATAGCCCCTGCCCTTTGATGGCTTGTCGATTTTTCCTTCTCCGCCGTCGATTTCCTCTGGCAGGGATAGGGGAAACCGGTAAACAACCCAGTCATCGCCACCCAGTATCAGGCTGTTTTCCGTAATAAGAGGCCTCGCTGCCGGTCGGGGAGCTGGAAACTGCCCTAAAATATCACCCGTCGCCGCTTCCAGGACCCGGGTGACATTTTCCGTAGCAATGGAGAAATTCCGACCTTGTTTGTCCATTGAAGCGTATACTGTTCTATCGAAACTCAGCCGGAGGGTCCAGAGAATCTCCCCTGAAGACCTATCCAGGGCAGAAACCTGTCCGTCCGATAAAACAGTTATAACAAAATCTTCCATAAGAAGGCTTTCCCGCAACAGACCGTCCATGCTCCGGCTCCACAAAAATCTGCCTTTTCCGTCAAAGAGTATAATCGATGTCCCTGACAGAATGCACACTCCTTTCCCGTCACAGCGAAGAGATGAATTGGGATATTCACCGATAATCGGGCCATTTCCGTTGAGAGAGATCCGGTTTTCCGTAATACCGTTTCCATCGATAGAAAGGACCGTTCCATTTTCCAGAATCAGCCAGTATCTGCCGGATCCGTCAGCTTCGAGAGAACTCAGGGGCGGTGACTCGAGAACCTGCTCCCAAACCAGCAATCCCAGGTGTGTACGTCCCGCAATAATACCTTTTTCAGTTGCATAGATAATCATCCCTTCCCGGGTGACTGCCGGCTGCCCCGTTATTCTGCCGGATAATCCCGCCGTCCATACGATCTTTCCAGCGGGGTTGAAAGCGTACAGTTCATTCCGGCCTGTCTGTACGTAAATAGTTTCATCCGGTCCTATGACCGCCCTCCCGACCGGCCTGTCCGGAAGAACCTCACTCTGCCAGAGCTGAATACCGTCAAGAGTATAACAATGAATCGTCCGGTCCTCGGAAAGCGCATAAATCCATGTATGCATCGGGGACTGATTCAGACTTATTACTTTTCCGCCGGTCGGTTTTTTCCAGATGATCCTTGACACATCGATACTATCTGTTCCGGCCAGCGCCTGGGCCTGAATCATGAGGATGGTACAGAGGACCAGGATTTTATGTCCAATCTTGACTTTTCCCATTTTCTTAAGTACCGTTTTTAACACCATCATTAAAGGAAATTCTGCATGCACAAGACTGCCGCTTACGCTCCCGGACACATAACCGGGATCTTTTATATTACGGACTCCGACGAGGATTCCATGAAGAAGGGATCCTTGGGAGCAGGCTTTTCCATCGTACCCGGTGTTACAACATCTGTCAGCACCATGGATGAGAATTCCGGTCCGCCTCTGTTTCTTCTGAATGATGCAAAGGGCCTTGATTTGCCGGTTTCATCCCTTCTCTATCGTTATTTTATTCAAAGCCTGCCCAAAAAGCCACACCGACCTTTGTTAATCGAACATAGAATTGAAGCTCCCCAAGGCAGCGGATTCGGGACCAGCGGTGCGGGAGCCTTGAGTCTTGCTCTTGCCTTGAATAAGTATTTTGATTTCCCTTTTGAGAAAAAGCGGGCGTCCCAGTTTGCCCACCTGGTAGAGGTCGAATGCAAAACCGGACTCGGCACGGTTATAGGCGAGTATTTCGGCGGCTTTGAAATCCGCACGGTGTCCGGAGCACCGGGAATCGGAAGGATAGAATCTGTCCCATATCCCGGAGGCTTGAAGGCTGTTTTCGCCGTACGCGGACCTTCACTGACAAGTAAGGCGCTCTCGGACCCTGATGTGCGGGCCAGGGTCAACCTAGCCGGTCGGGATAATCTGTCCCGTCTCAAGAACAATCCGGACATTGAAAATTTTCTCTATTTTTCACGCCGATTCAGTGCCCAAACAGGTTTGATGACACCCTGGGTAGAAAGCGTTCTCGAAGTATTGGAAAAAAAGGGAATAATTGGTAGCATGTTGATGTTCGGTGAGGCAGTTTTTACCCTTGTAGACAGCAGTGAAGCACTGCCTCTCACAGAGATGCTGAGCACCCTGTACGCACATTCCGAAACCGGCCGGGAGATCAATATATTTTCCGCCGATATAAACTCAACTGGAGGTATCTACCTGTAATGGATATTCACGTCCCCAAAGATCATCCCCGTTATCAATCAATCACCATCAGGGAACAGCTGGTTGATGCAGTAAACCGGAAAGTAGTCGCTCCTGCCGGACTTATCGCCCATGGGAGAGGCGAGGCTTTTGATTACCTCTGCGGAGAACAGACCCCCTCCCCCAGCCTCCAGGCTATTACCGCTGCGGCGGCCTGTCTGCTTCGGGCCGAGCATCCGGTACTGTCGGTAAACGGCAACTTCGCAGCCCTCTGCGCAGGGGATATTATCCGTTTTTCAAGAGCTGCCGAGGCTCCCATTGAAGTGAATCTGTTCTATCGAAGCCCCGAAAGAGAACAGGCGATCGAAGAAGTACTCAGGGATGCCGGAGCGGAGGAAATCCTGGGTACCGGAGATTCGGCTTCCGGGAGGGTTCCGGAGATCGGAAGTGAACGGCGCCGTATCGATCCGAAAGGTATCGGCAGAGCGGATGTGGTTTTTGTTCCCCTTGAAGACGGAGACCGTACAGAAGGTCTGATCGCCATGGGGAAGACCGTCATTACCGTAGATCTGAATCCTCTATCCCGGACCGCCCAAAAAGCTTCCATTACAATCGTAGACAACATCACAAGAACCGTACCTCTCCTTATAGAGGAACTGAACCGCCTGAAAAGTCTGGACAGCGATTCTCTGGATTCGATAGTTGAATCTTTCGATAACAGGAAAAACCTGAAGGCCGTACTCGATTACATCACCCGTCGTCTGTCTCAATTCCGATTCGAAGGAGAATAGTCATGGATCTTTTGAAACTGGTGAACCGGCAAGATTATATCGGCTATAAGAAAAATGGCAAAAAGATCGTGATGCTGACCGCATATGATGCGGCCTTTGCCGGTATCATGGAAAAATCCGGAACCATCGATGTCATTCTCGTGGGTGATAGCCTCGGGATGGTGGTTCAGGGCCACGATTCCACCCGTCAGGTGAAACTTGAACAAATGGTATATCATACCGAGATGGTTGCCCGGGCTGCCGGCGCGATCCCGATCATTGGAGATATGCCTTTTCATAGTTTCGATACACCGGAAAAAGCCCTCGAAAATGCCACAAAACTGATGGATGCCGGAGCCTCCGGGGTGAAAATTGAGGGGAACAAAGCCGGGGTTGTAAAGAAGATTACCGGTGCAGGAATCCCCCTCATGGGACACCTTGGTCTTCTGCCGCAAACAGCCAGACAGTTCAAGGTTCAGGCCAAGGACCAGACAGGGGCTGATCAGCTGATCAGAGATGCTGTCGAACTTCAGGAATCCGGAGCTATTGCAGTCGTCCTGGAATGTGTCCCCCGCTCTCTCGCCCGTACAGTCTCGCAGGAACTGGATATACCCACGATAGGTATCGGAGCGGGACCCGATTGTGACGGTCAGGTTCTCGTTCTCCATGACATGCTCGGTTTGAGTACCGGGCACCTTCCGAAATTCGTTAAGAGATACTCCCGGCTCCATGAAATCATTTCAGAAGCCCTTGAGGAATATGCCGGAGAGGTGCGGGAGGGGAGCTTCCCAAGCGATTCACACTCGTATCATTGAGATTGAATATGTACTTCCTAAAGGATGTCTCGTGTTAAAAAAAAATGATCCGCAGTTTCCCTCTTCGGGAAAATCTGTAGACCAGGTCAGAAATGATCTCAACAGAATTCTGGAAAGAGATTTAACTTTCGGCTCCGGCTGTATCCTGGGTTCCATGTGCAGTAAACCTGATTCCTTCGGTGCTCGGATTTTTTCCGAACAGCTCGAAAAAAACATCGGGGATCCCGGTCTCCATCCGGCATTGGCTGAACTGGAATACAATACAATCCGTACCATCGGCGATCTGCTGCACCATCGCGATTGCGTCGGAGCAGTCGTCAGCGGGGGAACCGAAGCGAATCTGCTGGCCCTGTGGACAGCCAAGAACCGGGCAGGCAAGTCCCGGCGTGAGGTCGTCCTTCCGGCTACGGCCCATTTCTCCTTTGATAAGGCCGCCAGCCTCATGGATATCGATCTGGTAAAAATCCCGGTTGACCGGGAAAATCGGGTCTGTATCGATCAATACCGTCAGGCCGTATGCCCTCGTACCATGGCGCTGGTAGGAATTGCCGGGACCACCGGCCTCGGCGCTGTCGATCCTCTTTCTTCGATTTCCGAACTGGCGATGAAGCATGAACTCTATCTCCATATCGATGCCGCTTTCGGCGGCTTTGTTCTGCCCTTTCTCGAATCAGCAGGTTATCCCTGCGATCAATCCGATTTTGATTTCCAGCTTCCCGGTGTTGATTCAATAACCATTGATCCGCACAAAATGGGCCGCGCCCCCATCCCGGCCGGCTGTATCATTTATCGCAGTGATGCTATTGCCGGCCACAGCACAACCGATGTAACATACCTTGCCGGAGGGTATACCAGACAAAGGACAATTATCGGGACCCGTTCCGGCGCCTCGGTAGCGGCAGTCTGGAGCCTTATCCAAAGCCTTGGAATCGAGGGATATACCGATATTGTCAAGCGGTGTATGTATATGACTCATTGGCTGAAGGACCGGATTGCTGAGATCGAAGGTATTGAAACTGTGATAGAACCGGTCATCAATGTGCTCGGCATCAAACCTACAGGCATGACTCCTGAGCGGCTTGCCGAGAAACTCCGGAACAGAGGGTACGCGCTTTCTCTTTTTCCGGGATTTCTGAGAATTACCCTGATGCCGCATCTTTCGATTGTAAATCTCTCCCGATTTCTTCATGTTCTCGAAGAGGAGGCAGCAAAGTGAAAAATCACTACCACCCGTCTAAGGACATCATCGGTTCAATTTCCCGCCGTCTTCTTGGGAAAAAAATAGCTCTCGGAATTACGGGAAGCGTAGCAGCAGTAAAAAGCAGTGAAATTGCCCGTCTTCTTATGCGGTACGGAGTTGAAGTTTATCCTGTTATGACAGCCGAAGCCTGCAGGATAATCCACCCGAATTTGATGGAATGGTCCACCGGCAATCCCGCAGTCATCAATCTGACCGGAGGTATCGAACACGTAGCACTTGCCGGGAATGTTCCGGATCATGTTGATGCGGTACTGATAGCCCCTTCAACGGCTAACACTATCGGAAAGATAGCCGGAGGCATCGATGACACCCCGGTAACTACCCTTGCCACCACAGCCATCGGCCAGGGAATACCTGTAATCATCGTACCGGCCATGCACGAACCGATGTACGCACATCCTGCTGTGAAAAGGAACCTGAATATACTGTCTGAAATGGGATTGAAAGTACTGCTTCCCCCAATCAGTGAAGGCAAGGCCAAAATTCCGGAGGTTGAAGAGGTGGTTTTTCAGACCCTCAGTTTCCTCAGAACGGGCAGCCCCCTTCAAGGCCGGCGGATTATCGTCACCGCCGGGCGGACGGTTGAGTTCATCGATCCGATAAGAGTACTCACCAACAACAGCACCGGGAAAATGGGCATGGCCGTCGCCCGAGCACTCTTTCTGGCTGGTGCCGATGTAGAGGTGATTTACGGAAAAGGCACGGCAAATCCGGTTCCATGCGTTCCTGTGCATCCGGTGGCTACATCAGAGGAGATGATGGATCGAATGAACACATTGCTTTCCGAGGGAAATATTGCCGCTGTCGTTGCAGCGGCTGCAGTGGGGGACTGGAAGCCGGCAGATATAGAGGAAGATAAGATATCCACGGGGAGATCAAAAATCCTGAAGCTCGAACTCAAACCGACGCCCAAGATAATCGATCAGATCAAAAAACAGTCACCCGATACTTTTCTGGCGGCTTTCAGGGCTCTCCATCACAAGACGGTGGAGCAATTAAGGGAAGACGGCATCAGCAGAATGGAGCGGGCCGCCGCGGATATGATAGCCGTGAACGATGTAGCAGACCCGGACAGAGGCTTCGAATCTTCGAGCAATGAATTACATCTCCTCGACAAAGAAGGATCATACACACACATCCCTCTTTCGGACAAGTTCAGCGCCGCTGAACAGCTGGTGGACTTTATGATTCCCCGGCTGACCTCAAAATAGACAACCTCGTCCCAACAGGTACAAAGCGATTTTTCCAGCCGATGAATCAGTTCAGAAATTCATCCACGATTGCATCAACGTCATCCTGCTGTATATCAAATTTACGTTCAAAGGCCAACTCCTGGTTGGCTGCCCTCAGCTTTTTGAGGAGACTGTAGACGATTACCATGAGAAGCTTGTTCCCGGTAGTCGGATATTTTTTAATAAACTGGATGAAGCTTTTTCTGGTAATATGAAGGAGAGTCGTTTCCGAAAGGCTGTTAACATTCGCCGTTCGTTTCACCTTCATGAACATCCCTGCTTCTCCGAATATTTCGCCGGATCCAATCGTACAGATATAGACACTCTTTCTTCTGCCCTCATCCACCGCCACCTCAACCGATCCGTTAATGATGGCATAAAACGCCTGATCAATATCCGCTTCCTTTACAATTTTTTCTCCTTCACTGTATACCTGCACTTCACACATGGATAGGAGATCATCAATTTCACGGTCAGTTAAGAATCTGAACAGAAGTATGTCTTTGATACTCTGTCGGTGTTTCTCGGGGTTATTATCGATATACATATTCTTCCTCTTGTCTCTGTAATAGGGTAAACCGGAACACGTTATAAACATGCATGCTATGCAATAATATCGTTAGATAAAAAAAAAGTACAGCAATCCCGCAAAGGACAGGTCGGGCACTCCGGGTTTCGAAGGCTGCAGGTCCGCTTCCCATGTGCTACCAGAAGGGCATGATATTCCCGGTAGAGTTCAGTATCCCGTCTGAGTGAGTTTTCACAGATCATCTGCAGCCGCTCATAGCTGAAGGTACCGGAATCGCTTTTTTCTCCGCTCATCCGTGAGAATATCCTGACCGTGTAGGCGTCAATAACGAAAACCGGCACGTCAAAGGCGTACAGAAGGATTGAGTCCGCCGTTTCCGGACCTATTCCCCAGAGACTCAGGAGCTCCTCCCTGGCAGGATTCTTTTTTCCGGTTATAAAAAAATCACTCAGGACCTTCAGTTTTTTTGCCTTCTGATTGTAATATCCGCTCGGTCTTATGCATTGAGCAAGCACCCGGTAATTCATATCCAGCAGGTCTTCGGGATGCAGCTCTCTGCCCTCCTCGTGCAGGAAGCAAAGGAGCCTGTTCAGAGCTGTTCGAACGTTATTCCAGCTTGTATTCTGAGTGAGAACCGCCCCTGCAGCAATTTCAAACCTGTCGTTATCGGACAGTTCCGGTGATAATCCGGGATGATACCCCTCTTCGTCGAATCCGGCTTCAGATCTTCGGCCGATCAGGGGCCACCATCCCTGGGGTTCGTAATGGTCGTACAGCAGCCTGTACGTTTCCGCTATGCTCTTGTTAATTGCTTTCATAAAACGAAAAGGGACAGATCCCTCGCGGTATCTGTCCCCATATATATCACTTTACCAGTCTCTTGTATCCTTTCCGAAGCTTATTTCAGGTCTTCAGCTACTGCCTGAGCAGCCGCCAGCCTGGCTATAGGTACGCGGTAGGGAGAACAGGAAACGTAGTTCAGACCGTTTTTGTAGCAGAAGTAGATGGAAGCAGGGTCGCCGCCATGTTCTCCGCAGATACCCATCTTCAGATCCGACTTGGTACTGCGTCCTTTTTCAACAGCCATCGATACCAGCTGTCCAACTCCGGTCTGATCCAGACTCTGAAATGGGTCCTGGGGCAGGATATTCTGCTCCAGATACTGACCGATGAAGCTTCCGATGTCGTCCCTTGAGTAACCCAGGGTCATCTGAGTCAAATCGTTGGTTCCGAAGGAGAAGAAATCGGCCGATTCCGCCACTTCGTTCGCCGTCAGGGCAGCCCGGGGGATCTCTATCATAGTACCGATCTTGTACTCCATATCGCTGTCATACTTCTTCAGTACTTCCTGTACGACTTTTTCCGCATTTTCTCTCAGAACGTGCAGCTCCGCCTTGGTTCCAACCAGGGGAATCATTATTTCCGGCAGGACCTTTATGCCCTTCCTGCTCATTTCACAGGCGGCTGTCATGATAGCTTCAACCTGCATATCATAGATTTCCGGATACGTTATACCGAGCCGGCAGCCCCGATGTCCCAGCATGGGATTCATCTCCTTGAGCTCTTCCGCCTTGGCCTTAATCCTGGCCGCGTCAAGGCCGGTTTTTCCCGCCAGAGCCTTAATTTCTTCCTCGGTATGAGGTGTAAACTCATGAAGAGGAGGATCAAGCAGTCTGATGGTTACGGGAAGCCCGTTCATGGCTTCAAAAATACCTTCGAAATCCTTCCGCTGAAGGGGCAGTATCTTCTGGAGGGCTTTTTCCCGGGCTTCCTTGCTTTCCGCAACGATCATCTCCTGAAAACTCTGGAGTTTACCCTGATCAAAAAACATGTGCTCGGTACGGCAGAGTCCGATGCCTTCGGCACCGAATTTTCTCGCCTGCAGAGCGTCAGCCGGGGTGTCTGCATTCGTTCGAACTCCGAATCCCTTCTCTTTGATACCCTTCCGGTCAGCCTGATGCCGTACTTCGTCGGCCCAGTCGAGAAACTTTGATAAATCTTCGGTTATCTTCGGATTTACCAGTTCTACCTGACCATCGAAAACCTCGCCGCTCGTTCCGTCGATTGTCACCCATTCGCCTTCCTTGTAGGTCCGGTTGCCGATCTCCAGTTTCCCCGGTGTTACGACTGCGGCTTTACATCCGGCAACGCAGGGTTTTCCCATTCCGCGTGCAACTACCGCCGCATGACTGGTCATCCCGCCGGTTGAGGTGAGGATCCCTTCGGCTACGGCCATTCCGCCGATATCCTCGGGGCTGGTTTCACGTCGTACCAGCAGAACTTTCCTGCCCTGCTTTACCCACTCTTCGGCTTCGTCGGCGGTAAAAACTACCTGTCCGGTGGCTGCACCGGGTGAAGCATTGAGTCCCTTTGCGAGGACCTGAAGATTCTTCTTATGATTCGGATCAATTCTCGGATGGAAAAGCTGGTCGAGCTGTTTTGGAGTGACCCGTTCAATAGCTTCCGCTTTCGAAATCATTTTCTCAGCTACCATATCCACGGCTACCTTGATGGCTGCCGCACCAGTCCTCTTTCCATTTCGAGTCTGAAGGAGAAACAGATTTCCCTGCTGTATGGTGAACTCGATATCCTGCATATCCCGGTAATGCTGTTCCAGTTTGTCCTTGAGGGTAACCAGCTGCTTATAAATTCTGGGATTTATCTCTTTCAGAAAAGAGAGGTTCTGAGGAGTCCGAATGCCGGCAACTACATCTTCACCCTGCGCATTCTCGAGAAACTCTCCGTAAAAGATTTTTTCACCGGTTGAAGGGTCCCGGGTAAAAGCAACACCAGTTCCGGATTCTTCACCGAAGTTGCCGAAAACCATCGACTGCACATTCACCGCTGTTCCCAGCAGTCCGGTTATGTCGTTGATTTTCCGGTATTTAATCGCCTTCTCATTCATCCAGCTCCCGAACACTGCACCGATGGACTTGTACATCTGATCCTTCGGGTCCTGGGGAAAATCCTCCCGCATCTCCTTCTTGTATACTTCTTTGTACACCTCAACCAGTTTCTTAAGGTCTTCGGCATCGAGCTCGGTATCCAGCTCTACGCCCTTGGCCTGTTTAGCCTTTTCAAGCTGTCCCTCGAAAAGCTGAATATCAAGACCCATGGCCACATCCGAAAACATCTGAATGAAGCGTCTGTAAGCATCCCATGCAAACCGGGAATTCCCGGTTTTCTTTGAAAGTCCTTCCACAGCCTTGTCATTTATGCCCAGGTTGAGAATTGTATCCATCATTCCCGGCATGGAGATTGCAGCACCTGAGCGCACGGAAACAAGCAGGGGATCATCTGCATCACCCAGCTTTTTCCCCATAAGATCTTCAAGTTTCTTCAGGTTTGCATTGATTTCGTCTTCCAGCCCTTCCGGATATTGTTTATTTTTTTCATAATAAATTTTACATACTTCAGCCGAGATGGTAAAACCCGGTGGTACAGGAACACCCAGGTTCGTCATTTCCGCAAGATTCGCTCCTTTACCGCCGAGAAACTCCTTCATTCCGGAGTTACCTTCCGCACTTCCGCCACCGAAAAAGTAGACTAATTTCTTTCCCATTTACTGCTATTACCTCCACTAAAATGTGTTTTATCTTCTTATTTGTATTTATGATAGTAAGATAAATATATAGGGCTGTCAATAAAGCAAAGGGGCTGTATCTCTCATAAGATACAGCCCCGGACTTTCATATTCAGGCGGTGTAGGCTTCCAGGTGCGCGCTGCGCGATGGATGCTGCAGTCTCTTAATCGCCTTTTTTTCAATCTGTCGAATTCGTTCCTTCGTGAGATTGTACTTGTCACCAATATCCTTAAGGGAAAGCGGAGTCCGGCCGTTCAAGCCGTACCGGTACTGAATAATATCTGACTCTTTCTGACTCAGGGTACTGAGTACCTTGTTTATGTCCTCTTTGAGTGATTTATCCATGGCCTCCTGCTCCGGTTCGTGGTAATCTCTGTCCTCGATGAAATCCCCGAGCTGGCTCGTTCCCTTGTCGGCATAAACCGGGGCTTCCAGAGAGATCAATTCCTGAGAGATATTTATGAGACTGGCGACATGATCCCTATCCATATTGGTGAGAGATGCGATTTCCTCAATCTCAGGATCTTCGGCTCTGTCACTCTGGAGCTCCTTTCGTGCTTTATCGATCTGAACAAGTTCATTCGCTCGATTCAGAGGCAGACGAATCATACGGGCCTTTTCGCTGATAGCTTTGAGAATAGCCTGGCGAATCCACCATACGGCATAACTGATGAAATGAAAACCTTTATCTACGTCGAAGCGCTCGATGGCGTTCATCAAACCGATATTACCTTCGTTTATGAGGTCCGCCAGGGGTAAGCCCTGATTCTGGTACTTTTTCGCCACATTTACGACAAAGCGTAAATTCGACTTCACAAGCATATCCTGGGCTTCCTTATCTCCCTCAGCCGCACGCCGCGCATAATGATCCTCTTCTTCCCGGGTCAGAAGCGGTATTTTATTGATCTCTTTCAAATATATGGAGATGATGTTTTCATCGTCATTCACGTGAGAGGAAGTGTTGATTCTTTTGTTCTTCAGTTTGGTATCCATTGTTGCCTCCTACTACAATATATGCAACAAGCATGCCAAAAATCTAAAATGATAAATATATTTTTTATTCTTTATCTGAAAATGATTTATACTATTTTTAGTTATTTACTTATATTTTATAAATACAATAGTGGGTCAATACTACCCAATTGTCCTCAGGATGATGAAAAAGATAGTAAAAAATACCCACTAGGGCAATGATTTACCCCTATACTGTGCGCCATTGTCGGTCCTGCATACCGATAAAGCTATAATATTCGTATATTCCCGTGAATCAGAGCTGCAGAAGATCTGTTGAAAATCAATCTGCAGTTCAGAAAATATGCTTTTCATCAACCCGGGATCGACATCCTTCATCAAATTTGACGCAAGCAATTCATTCCAATAGGTACGGATGATATGGAGGACCTTTTTTCTCTCTTCAATCGAATAAAAAGCGCTTTTTCCTTTGAAGGAAAAATAGCGCTGCAGCTGAATCGACTTGAATAACAGCCAGTTCCTGTCGATTTCGTCGTCCGTCTTCCTGATCATGAAAACCGCGGGGCTTTCAGGAAAAACGGAAACCGATGAACGCCAGCATTCCATTGCACTTTCTATATGTCCCAGTTTATGAAGAGCGACACCGCAAAAATAAAGGATGGAGGATATGGACATATAATCCTCAACCGGACATGAATGAAGGGCTTGTTCAAAGGCCTTAACTGCCTCGCAAAGCCTGTGCTGAGACAGAAATGTTTTTCCGCGCTTAAAGTACGGTTTCCATTGAAGCTGCATTCGGACTTCCTTAATAATGGTACTTACTAAAAAATACAAAAAAAACTATCCCTCGGCAAGTTCACTTTTTTTAGTTTTATCCTTGACCAGAAAAAAGTTCATGCGTATATTTTCATTAAAGTTCCTACAAACGTGGTGAAAAATAAAACTTTAATTTAACACAAATTCAGGAGGAAGGTATGAAGATAAAACCGCTTGGTGATCGGGTTCTTGTAAAGCTGGAAGAGGTGGAAGAAAAGACTGCCGGAGGTATTTTCATACCGCAAACAGCCCAGGAAAAAACTCAGTCGGGCGTTGTTGTAGCGGTTGGTGATGATGAAATCATCAAAGTCAAGGCGGGTCAGAAGGTCATGTATGATAAATATGCCGGCACTTCCGTCAGCATAGATAATGTCGATCACCTGCTTATCAGGTATTCTGATATTCTGGCCGTAATGGAGTAAATCCCGTATCCGGAAAATAAGAAGCGACTATCCATAAAGGATAGCCGCTTTTTTTTGATATATATCAGATAAGTTCACTGCTGTGAGTAGAAGAAGTCTTCCATTTTCCTGAGAACGGCACTCTGTTCATCAATTTTCTGCATAGTGTCGGGCAGAGAATCGATCAGTATTCTCCCGTAGCTTCTTTTCATAATTCTGGAATCCAGGATCACTACGACTCCTCTATCGGTTTTCCTTCTCATGAGGCGCCCGAAACCCTGTCTGAGCTTCATCGCCGCCTGAGGCAGTGAGTAATGCATGAACGAATTACCGCCTTCTTTCTCAATTTTTTCCATTCGCGCCTGTGTAACAGGATCTGTCGGTACACTGAACGGAAGACGGCAGATTACGACGAGTTTGAGAGATTCTCCCGGAGCATCAACTCCTTCCCAGAAGGAATTCGTAGCCATAAGAACGCTCGAAATATCACCATGAAAGCGCTGAAGCAGTCTCGAACGATCATCACTGCCCTGTTTCAGAACCGATATTCCCCTGGCCTGCAGGAAGTCACTCACTTCATCATAGGTAGTCTGCAGCATCCGATAGGAAGTAAATAAGACCAGGGCGCTGCCTTCCGATAGTTCAAGGCTCTTTTTCAGAAAATCCGATACGTAATCCTGAAATCCTTCCTGATTCGGTTCGGGGGCATCCGTCGGTACAGCCAGGAGGACCCTCTTTCTGTATTCGAAGGGTGATTCAAGCTGAACAGTTCTGAGCCGGTCCCGGTAAACTCCGTTCAAGCCGACGCGTTTCAGCCAGAAATCAAAATTTTTCCGCACTGTAAGGGTGGCTGAGGTGGATACGACCGTCTTGTGCGGTTCGAACACCGCCTCCTGCATGAGAGAAGCAATCCGCAGAGGAGTCCTGACGAGAGAAACATACTCCTCCTGCTTTTGTGTAAACTTCTTCTCAAGCCAGCAGACTGACTCGTACTGCTGATCATAGTTTTCTATCGAACCCAGGACCGAGGCGAGAACGGCAAGTCGTTCCTGTACGATCCGGACTTCGAATACTTCGCTCTCCTCGATGAACTTATCTTCGATATTCGCAATTCCCTCCTCCAGGGCGGAGAGAAGAAGGGAAATGGATGTCCGCATCTTCGCGATAGGCTCCAGGAGAGAAACATAATTCTCCGGCTCGACTTCCGGTTTCAGCCACAAATTACTTTCCCCCTGCAGTACCTGCAGCAGCTGGGTATCCAGGGTCTCTGCTCCGGTCAGGATCTTCTGGATGAGACCGGGAAAACCTTTGAAGACATCCGGTGTCCTGCAGTACTTCTGCAGCTGTATGGACAATCCGTATGCTCTCTTCTGTTTTCTGCTGTACAGGATCCTCAGCTGCTTGAGCAGCATCATCCTGTTATACCGTTCAGAAAAGAAGCTTGTTGCACTGTTTTCGAGAGAATGGGCTTCATCGAAAATCAGGCGGTGCGAAGGCGGCAGAACCGCAGTGTTATCAAAACCCGCCCCGTTCAAGCGTGCGGATAGATCGGAAAAGATGAGGTGATGATTGACAACCAGTATATTGGTCGATGCGGCTTCTCTTCGCGCTTTGAGGACAAAACATTCTTCACGGTAAGCGCATTTCAATCCCATGCATGCATCCGCTTCCGAACAGACCCGGCTCCATACTTCAGAAGAGGGGAAAAAGGACAGATCATCCCTGCTTCCCGTGGAAGTCTTCTTCGTCCATTCCTGAATCATTCTGATTTCGCTCGTATCATCCTGGAACAGGGCCATTTCTTCAAGAGCATCGTTCAAACGGCGCAGGCAGACATAGTTGCCCCGTCCCTTCACAAGCTTTGCGTTCAGAGGATGATTGAGCAGCTTCTCCGCCAGGGGAATATCCTTGTCCATCAGCTGGTGCTGAAGGTTTATCGTAGCTGTCGATATTATCACCCTTTCATTATTCCTGAGAGCCCACTCTCCGGCGGGAAGCAGATAGGCTATTGATTTTCCCACCCCGGTACCCGCTTCTATCACCGTGATCCGCCGCTCGTTGAATGAATCTGCCACTTCCTCGAGCATTGCTATCTGAGGTTCTCTTGGTTCATAGTGGGGAAAGATCTGCTGCAGAGAGCCTTCCGGACGAACCAGACGGGAGAGAGCGTCAACATCAATCGCCTGTTCCGGGAGCTTCTGTACCGGCTCACTGACACAGTATATCCGACGGACCTGATTGTCCACTATGAAAAACCCTATCCCCTGGTTTCCCAGTTTCGACGCCACTTGTAGGTCCGCCGAACTTGGTTTCAGAGTTCCCGAAGGATGGTTGTGAATTACACAGTCTCCGCGCTCCATAAAGGGGTAGAGGGCCGGTGTGGATACATCATTTCCGCGGGCGACAGCCTCTACTTCGGTGACCAGACCTTTTTCATTCAATCTGCCGACGCAGAGGACTTCGTTCCCATCGGCTTCGCAGATAGTACTTCTTAGAATTTCACAAACCTCCGGTGTCAGCCGTTCGGTACTTTTCATAATCAGATTATAGCCTCTTCTCCCTATTTAATATATTATGTCCATATGGAAATTTCTTTTTACAAGGTGTTTCTCGGTTTCAAGGACTATATCCTAATCAACGGCTTTCATCAGAACCTTCCGAACAGTGAACAGATGACACCCTTCATCCGTCAGATCTGTCACAGATATACGGGAGTTGGAGGCAAAGGGCTTATACTGCTGGAACGGGACAGTGAGCATAGCGCAGGTATTCATTATTGGTCCGCGGAGGGGGAGGAATCAGCTCCATCTCCGGAGATTCTGATATGCGCCTCCCGCTACGCCTTTGATTACGGTCTGGTGCAGAAGGAGGAGATCGTTCTTCAATCTCTCAACGGACCACGCTCTCTGCAATGTATCGACAGCCAGCATTTCAGCCTCATGATAGGCACACCTACTTCGGACGGTGAGCAGGTGATACTTCCTCAGGGAACCGTCGATTATCAGATCAAAGTAAAGACCGGTGAAAAAACGGTAAGCTGCACGCCTGTTCAATTTCACACCCCGATAGCGGCTCTTTATATGACCGAACACCAGGAACCTGTTTCACGCCCTCTCCAGATCAACCATACTATCTATTTCCCGATCCATTATCGCGTATTCAGCTCCGAAGAGATTGAACTTTCCAGAATCGATTTCCCCGATATCGATACTGTCGAGGCCGCCGCTGCTGTGGCTGTAGCTGCAGTCACCAACGGATTCTGTGACCGGGATATAGACATATCCTCTCCCCGGGTAGGACGTTTGCTTTTTGAATGGAACGAACGGAGCAACAGTGTTTTTATCACCGGCATGCCCCGATATGCCTTCGCAGGTTCCTTCGCATATGAAGAGGAGGAATATGGACCCGCTGATTGAACGTTTTGAACGCCTGCTTCGTTCATATGTTCATCCGACTCCGGTTTCAGATATCTGGAGGGAGGCATCCTCGGATAATGACTACGCCGAGGCATGGGCCGAGCTCGATGAATTTCTGAAAGGGGAAAAAGCCGCAGGCACCGGTTCCGGAACAGGGCGGTTCGAATCTGAAAGCACTGGGGGTTTTCAGAATTCCCATCGGTTCAGGATGCCTCCGGATGATTTACGTGCGGATTATTCCAAACTTGAAGTGGATTTCGGTGCTCCCTTTGAAGAAGTCAGGATTTCCTACAAGAGACTGATTCGGAAACACCACCCGGACCTTCATACTGCCGACCGGGAGCAGCATTCAGCGGCAACCAGGAAAGCTCAGGACCTGAACATATCCTTTCAGCGGATCAAAGCCTGGGAACTCGCCAAAAGCGGCCGTTGAAACTACGGTAGAAAGATTATTTTCAACGTTCCAGTTTATACTCCTGGATCTTTCGGTGCAGTGTCTTCCTTCCAATACCCAGAACATCAGCGGTTTTTGATTTATTACCATTTTCATGAAGCAGAGTAGCCTGAATCATATCCCTTTCCGCATCTGCCAGGCTGCTGCCGATATCGATCTTTATATAATCCGAATCAGAACCTGAATTCACCGTCGGCGGAAGATCATCGGAAGTGATAATGGGTGCTTTCGCCATTACAACAGCACTTTCTATGCAGTTTCGCAGTTCACGGATATTTCCCGGCCAATTATAGTTGTAGAGGACAAGATTCGCCTTCGAATCTATACCTTCTATTTCCTTCTGGTTTTCTTCACTGAATTCTTTCAGAAATGCCGAAACCAGAAGAGGGATATCATCCTTCCGTTCTCTGAGCGGCGGGACGTGAATATTGACCACGTTCAGGCGGTAAAAAAGATCCTCCCTGAACCGCCCTTCTTCAATCTCGCTCTTCAGATCCCGGTTGGTGGCTGAGATTATCCGTACGTCCACCTCCTGGGTTTTCTCCCCGCCTACCCTCTCGAACTTTTTATCCTGAAGAACCCGCAGAATTTTGATTTGAACCTGCTGGCTTATTTCACCAATCTCATCCAGGAACAGGCTCCCCGTATGGGCAAGCTCAAACCTGCCTCGCTTCATGGCCACGGCTCCTGTAAAAGCCCCTCTTTCGTGTCCGAAAAGTTCGCTCTCCAGAAGGCTCTCTGTAAGAGCCGCACAATGCACCTTGATGTAGGGTTTTTCCCTGCGGTTTGAAAGCTCATGGATTGCATCAGCCACAAGTTCCTTTCCCACCCCGCTTTCGCCGGTGATCAGCACGGAAGCCCGGGTAGCTGCAACCTGATCGATCATCTGCAGGATCTTCTGCATATGGGAACTTTTTCCGATCAGACTCCCTGCCTTCTGGCGTCTCTTTAAGCGTTCAACTTCCTCCTGCAGCTGTCTGTGTTTCAGAACCAGCTCGCGGTTGGAAAGAGCTCTGTTGACCAGCTGGGTAAGATACCCGAGATTGACCGGTTTGGTAATGAAATCGAAGGCACCATTGCGCATGGCGTTAACAGCCGTCTCGATCGTACCGTGACCGGTAAGAATTATCACAGGAATAGTCGGATAGGATGAGCTGATTCTCTTCAGCAGTTCCTCTCCATCCATACCCGGCATTTTAAGATCCGACATCACCAGATCCACATTCTCGGAGCTTATCAGACTCCATGCCTGTTTCCCGTCTTCGGCAAGCAGGATAGTATATCCATCCATTTCCAGGGACCTTCCGAGGCCCTCCCGGATGTTCTTTTCATCATCGACAATCAGTATGGTGAAATTCATCTTTCTTCCCCTTTCCAATCAAGCAGCCTCTTTTCACTATCCGGAACCGGAAGACTCAGGGTAAAAACCGTACCCTCGCCGGGTTTTGAATTGACGGTTATCTCACCGCCGTGTTCCTTGATAACCTTGTATACGACGGTAAGCCCCAAACCGGAACCGAATTCTTTTGTTGTATAATAGGGTTCGAATATCTTCGCCATTTGTTCGTCATCCATTCCGATACCGGTATCTGCTATATCTATGTGTACAAATCCCCGATCCTCCCTGGTACTCACCGACAAAACCCCTTCCGGCTCCATAGCAGCCAGACCGTTTTTAATTATATTTATTAAAGCCTGTTTCATATACTTCTCATCGATATCAACCTTCGGGAGGTTGGAACACAGGGTTTTCTCCAGTTTTATTCCGCTTTCACTTACCTCATACTGAATGAACTCGATAATCTCCTGAACCACTTTGTTGATATTGCCCCGGCTCATGTGAGTATCCATCGGCCTGACGGCAAAGAGAAAGTCCACCACTATCCCGTTCAGGCGCTCAATTTCCTCGGTGATGATTTCAAGATATCGCCCTGCCGTCTCCTCATCGAGGCACTGATTCTGCCGCAGGGCTTTCTGAATAAGCTGGATATGGATCCCGATGGAACCGAGGGGGTTCTTGATCTCATGTGCGACGGATGCAGCCAGAGTCGTCAATGATGCAAGGCTTTCCGCTCTTCTCAGCCGGGCTTCCTTCTTTCTCTTCTCAGTAATATCTCCGACCAGTATCAAATTGCCCCGGAACTCCCCATCCTTGTATACGGGAAGAATGGAGACCGATATGGTTCTTCTCGAACCGCTTCCGGAGAGGGTGAATTCCTCATCGTCCGATACATTGCCGCTCATCAGGCTCTGATGGAGAAAATCGGCTATCTCTTCATCCGAGACTATTTCCCAGACCGGATGTTCCTCCAGCTCAAGCCGCTCCAGAGGAAGCAGGGTTTTCATTCCCTGGTTTGTGAATACCACACGATGCTCCAGGTCGGTAAGCAGAACCCCGTCAGTCATGGAGTTCAGTACTCCTTCGAGCATTTCATTTTCCGAGGCTAAATCCATGATCAGGCTTCGAATCTGTTCTTTATCCAGTTTATCAAATTTGTTGAGAGCTCTACGGATGAATTTTCTCATACTGAATCCTTCATTGAATAAAGCAGACCTTCAAGGAGAAGGTCAGGCGCCTGGTTAAAATGCTCGAATTGTTTCACACACTTTCGTATATCCTCATTCCACTTTTCCATCAGTGAACAGGTCAGACCGGGATACTCGCCTTCACCATGTACATGTGAGAGAATGATCCGGCTCAGCTCTTCGAGGAAAGGAATGAAGTAGATATCAAGATTTTTGTCCTTGAGAAAACCTTCCAGTTTTTCCGGTTCCCATTCCGTCTCTCCCCAGACATAACTGAAAAAATGCCGTGCCTGGGCATTCAGTTTTTCCAGCGGTACTCCACGCCAGGCAAGAAAGAACGAACGGAGGTTGGCGTATTGAGGTTCACTCATCCTGAAGATTTTCCGTAAAACCTCCTTTTCGGTATCAGAATTCCGACGGGGGAAGTGATACTGACGGACCCGGGAAAGAATGGTCGGCATGATTCGAACCCGACGCGTGGAAAGAAGAATGAAATAGACCCCTTCCGGGGGTTCCTCAAGAGTTTTCAGCAAGGCGTTCCTGGAAGAAGCTCCCATCCTTTCGGCATTTTCGAAAAGAACAATTTTTGGAGAGCCGGAACTGGTGGTATGAACCCATGAATTAACGGACCGCACCTGGTCTATGGGGATATTATCTCTCGGGATGATCCGTGACAGCTCAGCAGCGAGGCTGTTGATTTTTTCAACCGAATCTCTCAAGGCCTCATCAGGCGGAAGGTTTTGATCCGGATAAATTTCTTCAACTTCCTCAACCAGGGTATTGATATGGGATTGAACCTTTTTAATTTTCTGTTCATTCCCTTCCCACAGAATCGGATCGAAACGACGGGTGAGTTTCCGTACCGCCCGTATATAGAGAAATCTGCTTCCTTCGCTCCTGCTGCGCAGCAGAGCTTCTCCGGATGCCGCTATCTCTTCATTGAAGTACCGTGTTCCGAGCATGAGAACGTAGGGGTGGTCCAGAACCCTGTGCTCCTGACATGAACTGCAGCCGCAGCTCCAGTCGCCTTTCTGTTTGCAGGTAAGAACCCTGGCGAGCTCAAGGGCCGTTGATAGTTTGGCCGTATACGCATCCCCATAAAAGAGCAGTGCTCCCGGGACCTGTTTTTTCAGTATCTCCTGCTTGAGTTGATCGATAACTCTTGTATGACCGATAATATTTTCAAACACTTTGTTCCTGTAACCTCTGTTCCAAGAATCGAGCCCCTACAGGGATTATTTTTCGCAGAACTCCGGCAAGAAAACTGTCATCGAGAAAGCTCCTGACATCCACGGCGTTCTGCAGCTGCAGAATAAAGACCAGGACGGCAAGAATAAGAAGACCTTCTATCAGACCAAGGAAGAAACCCAAAGCCTGATCGAGCTTTTCCAGCTGAATTCTTTCTATTAGGCGATGCAGAGTCGATTCTACGATTTTTACGATTATATAACCGGTGAGAAAAAGAATGAGAAAAGCAGCGATGGGTGTCCAGAACGTCTCACCCAGATAGGGGGCCAGCACAGGGGTAAGAGCTGATGTTCCGAGCACTGACAGAACAAGACCAGTCATAAAAGCAAGAACCGAGAGAAATTCCGCTACAAAACCACGAAAAGCGCAGCGGAAGCCCGCAGCCAGCAGCACGACAATTCCTATAACATCGAAAACAGCCAAGTTCATTGCGGAACACCTCTCTTCACCGACCTTACCCTCTCAATAATGATTCGTGCTATCTTTTCACCAGCGTCAGGATTGCAGATCCGGGCTGCGTTTCTTTTCATCCTGTTCATTGCTTCAGGATCTCTCAGAAGAGTCCTGCTTTGTTTCAGCAGCTCCCTGCCGTTCGCATCTTGACCCGAAAGCATGACAGCGGCTCCCTCCTCCTCGAAAAGACCGGCGTTTCTCAGCTGATCGCCCCGGGAACTGCCGCTGCCGAGGGGAATGAGGATGGAGGCCTTGGCGAGCACCCCGTTCTCCCAGACAGTACCGGCGCCGGCCCTCGAAATAACAAGATCGGCGGCTGCTAAAATATCCGGGAACTCGGAATCGAAAAACGGAGCGGTTATGTAATTATCCGTTTCCGATGAAACGAAATCGAGGCTCCCCATCTGATGGACCACTGCAGCCTCATCCAGCAGTTCATCCCTTATTTCGCCTATCAGTCTGTTGATCTGCCGGGCCCCCTGACTGCCTCCCAGCACCAGTACAAGAGATTTTTCGGGACCAATATGAAGGATATTTCTCCCCCGTTCACCGGAAGCCCTGAAAAGCTCCCCCCTCACAGGATTGCCCGTTACCCGTACATCTTTCACCGATGAACCGAAATGTTCCACCCGTGTGCGTTCATACGGGAGGAGGATTGTTTCGGCAAACCGGGATATTATCCTGGTCGCAAGCCCCGGATCACAATCGGATTCATGGGTTATGACGGGAATTCGCAGTATCCAGGCTGCCAGTACCGGACCGACCGCCACATACCCCCCCTTGGAAAAGAGGAGCTCGATTTTGAGCCGTTTCAAGAGGATGATGGAATATGCTATGCCCGCGGCTATCTTGAATACATCGAATACATTCTGTATAGAAAAATACCGTCTCAGTTTTCCGGCAGGCACTGCGTAATAGGGAATACCGAAACGGGAAGTAATGCCGCGCTCCAGCTCTTTTCCCGAACCGATCCATACGACTTCAATCGCATCTTCCAATCTCTTCAGTTCATCTATCACTGCAATACCGGGGAAAATATGTCCTCCGGTACCGCCACCGGTACAAGCGATTTTCACAGTCAGACTATCATCCTTATCTTGATTTCTGCCGTTCTCTTCCCGGAAAAACCTTCAGCGCTCAGGCGGTGAGTCGATTGCTTCGGATTTTCACCTCATGGCGCATTGCACGGCTTCTTGAAAATCTTTCAGTAAATAGCATATCATAATGGTGTTATGAGTTCAATGAAAGCGGTAAACATGCGAAAAACAGGACTTGCCATGTTTTACATCCTCCTGCTTTCTCACTATGCCGCCGCACCCCTGTTCTCAAATCCCGGATTTGATCTCCGGACTATAAACTCAAAACCACCGGACAGATACATCTTTCGTTCCGGAGCCGCTGTGGATAATTTTGAAAACCTCGATAGTAAAGCCCGAATGATAGATGCGGCCGTGGTAACGTGGCAGGAAGAGGGACAAAACCGTGCGAAGCTCATTTCCGATTATCACGCGGTATTCCCGATTCCGATGGAGAAACTGATTCCCGTCTTCCTGGACCATGAGAATGAGGACCGTGTATATCCGAGGATCACCGATTCCCGGGATCTGTCTCCTGAAAGAGATGATATGGAACCCCACTACCAGGAAGTAGAGATCTGTTTCAAGTTTCTCGGTTTCGGTGAAGAATACCGCTATATTCTCTATCGTGTTCCCGAAAGACTGGAGGACGGCAGCTTCCTGTTTTACTGGGCCCTGGTGAATTCGATAGACGGTAAGTATTTTGAATTGTACGGCTCATGGTACCTTGAAGAGTTCGTCCGGGAGGATAAACCCCACACGTATCTCCGCAACTACATCCAGACAGGCATGATAGATCCCCCGGCGGGATTGAAGACTTTCACCAGGCTTTTTGCCCAGAAAGATGTGAGAAACTTTTTTTCAGCGGTTTACAAAGCCGCCTTACGATAAGGCTTTTTCCCATTTTTTTAACAGTTTTCTCACATATTTCTCATATTTAACTTATCTTCATTTCATCTTATTATAACCATCTTGAACCGGCGCTTCTTTTTGCCCAGAATTTGGATTCTAGTACAGCCATGTGTTGGTTCAGCCTGATTATTCTGAAGGATACGGAGAAAAAGATGGCCAATGAAATGATTCTTGTTGTTGATGATGAAGAGGATATTCTCGAGCTTATACGCTACAATCTCGAAAAAGAAGGCTACCGCACGGTAGCCACTACCTCCGGAGAACAAGCTCTCTATGAAGCGAAGAGGACCATGCCAAACCTGATCATCCTTGATCTCATGCTTCCGGGCGTTGATGGGCTCGAGGTATGCAAACAGCTCAGCTCAGCGGAAGAAACCAGACATATTCCCATTCTCATGGTCACAGCGAAAAGTGAAGAATCGGACATCATAACCGGTCTGGAGATGGGGGCGGACGATTATATTACAAAACCCTTCAGTCCCAAGGTTCTGGTTGCCCGGGTCCGGGCCACCCTGAGGAGAAGCCGGAGAAACCCTTTGGGCTCCGGACGGGAACCTTATATAAAAATCCACGATATACAAATCGATACAACCAAACATGAAGTCACCATCGGCGGGGAAGCCGTTGCTCTCAGCGTTACCGAGTTTTCCATCCTGGAGTTTCTCGCTCGAAATCCGGGCTGGGTCTTTTCACGAAACCAGATCATAGGTGCCGTTAAAGGCGAGGACTATCCGGTAACCGAAAGATCGGTGGATGTTCAGATCCTCGGTCTGCGGAAAAAACTCGGAGAAGGGGGGAAAAAGATTGAGACCGTCCGCGGTATCGGCTATCGCATGAAGGAGGACCTTTGAACCCGCCGCAGCTTGACACTTTCTGATACTCCCTGTATTTTAAAAAGGTAACTGTTATGGGGTGGCTTTCATGAAAAGTCTGAGATTATACCCGTAGAACCTGATCTGGATAATTCCAGCGAAGGGAGAACAGACCAGGCTATAATCCCCTAAGACAGAAACCAACTACTCAAAGGAGCGCTTTATGAAAAAAGCTCTTATTGTCGCGGCGCTGATCGAAGTGCTGACGGTGTTGGCTGTCGTATTCCTGACTCCCAACTCAAAAACGATTGAAGAAGGCCTCGTGGTCTATGCCTACGATTCTTTCGTCTCTGAATGGGGACCGGGCCCGCAGATTGCCGAAGCCTTCGAAGAAGAATACGGCATACCTGTCCAGCTCGTCTCGGCCGGCGACGGAGGGCAGGTGCTGCAGAAAGCAGTACTCGAGAAGGATGATCCGGCAGCGGATATTCTGATCGGTATCGACAACAATCTGCTGACAACCGCCAAACAAGCCGGTATTCTGGAGCCCTACCGCTCTCCATCGGTCGAAAACATCGCCCCGGAGCTTCTCTTTGATGAGGATTTCTATGTCACCCCCTACGATTATGGATATTTCTCCATAATCTACGATACTGAGAAAATCGAAAACCCGCCGAGAAATCTTGAAGATCTAACCGATCCGAGATTTCGGGACAAACTGATCCTGATGGATCCCCGAACTTCCACACCGGGACTCGGTTTTCTCATGTGGACCGCCTACCGTTTCGGTGATGATTTTCCGGAGTTCTGGGAGAAGCTCCGCAGCTCCACCCTCACGATTACCGAAGGCTGGGATTCCGGATATGGTCTGTTTACAAGCGGAGAGGCTCCCCTTGTTCTCAGCTATACCACCAGCCCCGCCTATCATGCCGAATATGAGGACTCCACCCGATACCAGGCGGCGATATTCGAAGACGGACATTATCTGCAAATCGAAGGTCTCGGAATGGTAAAAGGAGCACCGCATCCAAAGGCGGCAGAGAAGTTCATCGATTTTGCCCTGTCTGAATCATTCCAGTCGGTGATCCCCCTCACAAACTGGATGTATCCGGTGATCACCGATATCGGCCTCCCGGACTCCTACCGATATGCCCCGGAACCAGAAATCAGTTTTTCCTTTTCGGGAGAGGAAGTCCAGCAGTACCGGGACCAATGGATCGACCGATGGACCCGGGTTGTAAGCAAATAGGATGCGAAACAATTCTTCACGACGGTGGGAAAGGCCTCATCCGGCCTTTCTCTCCGTTTTTATTATTCTTTTATTCCTCTTTTATATTCCCATCGGCGGGGTATTGATCAGAGGATTTTTCCCGGATTCGCGTCTTGATCTGAGACTATTTGCCGACACCGTTACATCATCCTACAATTTGAGAATTTTCTGGTTTACCTTCCTGCAGGCGGTACTCAGCACGGTCTTTTCCCTCCTCCTCGGCCTGCCGGGAGCCTTTTTACTTTCCAATTACACCTTTCCGGGGAAAAAGCTGATAAGAGCCCTCTCGGGGGTACCCTTTGTACTTCCTCCCATTCTCGTTGTCCTTGGTTTTGTGATTTTCTTCGGCAACAGCGGTCTGCTGAATAATCTGCTCATGAAGATTTTCAGCCTGTCTGAACCTCCCCTTTCCGTGCTCTACAGCCTCAAGGCAATTATTCTCGCCCACGGATTCTACAACTTCCCCATTGCCCTCCGGGTAGTATCATCCCTCTGGGAACAGCTCCCGCAGAATCAGCAATGGGCAGCTCAAACCCTCGGAGCACATCGCCTCAAATTGTTCCGCACCATTACCCTGCCTCAGCTTCTGCCGGCGATCCTCGCTGCTTCAGCGCTTATCTTCATGTTCTGCTTCACCAGTTTCGCCGTTATTCTTGTTCTGGGCGGCGGCCCCCAATATACAACCATCGAGGTCGAGATATACCGGCTTGCAAGAACATCCCTCGACATTCCCGCTGCCGGAGCCCTATCCTCTGCCGCGCTGTTTATCACGCTGGCTCTTCTCTCCGTATACATAAGGCTCCAGAACAAACTCTCCTTTCAACAGGAACTGAGTCATCGGAGAAATGACCTTCACACGGTGCACAGACCGAATTTTTTAGGCTTGAGCAGTATCATCATCTATATCGGTATCATGCTCCTTATTGCCGCCGGTCCGCTGATCGGGGTGATTGTCAGGTCCCTGCAGAAGCCTTCGAGCAGAGCAGGGAAGCTCTTTTTCAGCTTAGACTGGTACCGGTCCATACTATCAGGAGATGCCGGCCAGTTCGGAATGATCGCCCTGACGGCCATCCGCAACAGTCTGATCATCGGCATCGCTGCAGCCGGGACAGCCCTCATACTCGGCACTGCCGTAAGCTACGTGACTGTCCGCTATCGTTTCAGACTGGCAAACCTTATCGATACCCTTTCGATGGCGCCCATGTCAGTCTCCTCTGTTATACTCGGGCTCGGCTATTTCCTCCTTCTGCGCAGCCTGCCCAACCTGAAGGGAGCTTCACTGCTGCTGATCATTGCAGCCCATGCCGTTATTGCCTACCCTTTTGTTGTCCGGACAGTCAGTGCAGTACTGAAAAAGATTTCTCCGAATCAATTATATGCGGCCATGCTGCTCGGAGCCCCGCCGGGAAAGGTTTTTTGCTCCATCGAGTTTCCCATAATACTCCCGGCCCTTACGGCGGCGGCGGTATTCGCCTTCGCTATTTCTCTCGGTGAAATAAACGCAACCCTGCTGTTTTCTTCATCCATCATCACCATACCCCTGGCAATCTACCGAATGATCGGATCTTACAATTTCTTCGGAGCCTGCGCCCTCGGCACGCTCCTCATATTCGTCTGCGTTCTCGTATTTTCACTCCTTGAACGCGCGGGAGGGTCCGAGATTTGAAGAAGAACCGCGGAAGGAGCACCCTATGAATCTTAAGACTGTGGACCTGCGGAGAAGCTTCTCCGATTTTAATCTCCTGGTCAATTTCGAAGCAAAAGAAGGAGAACTGATCTGTCTGCTCGGTCCTTCGGGCTGCGGCAAAACTACCGCACTCCAGCTGATTGCAGGTATTCAGACTCCCGACTCCGGCAGAATATATCTCGGTGACCGTGATATTACCGATCTGCCCCCGTGGAAGCGAAATATCGGCCTGGTTTTTCAGGATTATGCACTCTTTCCGCATATGAGTGTCGAAGAGAATATCGCCTATGGCCTTCGGCAGAAAGGCACAGCTGCTGAAACCATACACTCCAGGGTAAAGGAGCTCCTGTCCCTGGTGCGTCTGCAGGGCTATTGCCGCCGGAAACCGCACGAGCTTTCGGGTGGGGAAAAGCAGAGGGTTGCCCTCGCCCGGGCGGTAGCCCCCTCACCTTCCCTGCTCCTCCTGGATGAGCCCCTTTCCGCCCTTGATGCCCGTCTGCGAATAAAGCTGCGGAGGGAAATTCGCGAAATCCAGCAGAGAATCGGATTGACAACCATCTATGTGACTCATGATCAGGAGGAAGCCCTCAGCATAAGTGATCGAATTATCATGATGAAGGATGGAGAAATTCAGCAGATCGGCACTCCTCAGGAGATGTACAATCATCCGATAAACTCCTTCGTCGCAAAATTCATAGGGAATGCAAATCTCCTTCCGGTATCAAAAAGAACGGAAGACCGCAAATACTACTTTTTCAGACCTGATGATACCCGTTTGAGCACGACCCCTTCAGCAGCTGCTGATATTTTCGAGAAACAGATGACGATTCGTTCCGTAGAGTATGCAGGATCCCACTATGTCGTGGAGGGGTCGGATGGGGAATCATCTTTGAGAGCTCATCTCAGGCAGGAGCCGAAAACCTCCATCTCCTTCGGTGATGCACCGGGCTCCTCCTGCTGGTTCCAGGTGGAGAAAACGAAACTGAAATTACTCTCTCATTAACATCCTGCTCCGGCTGTTGATCTCGTCAGGATCAGAGCAGCTTCGTCAGAACTACCTGCACCGCTCCGATAGAAAATCCGAGAAGGGCTCCGAAAAGGATGATCCAGCGAAGGTGAGTACGTATGACGATCAGTATCAGCTCCTCCACCTTTTCGATGTCCAGGCTGTTTATCTTCTGGACGACCAGGGTATTGACGTCGACACTTTCCAGGATCGACGGCACTTGAGTATCTATCACCCCCAGAACCAGCCTATACAGAGCTGCATTGATCCGTTCTCTGTGTCCGTCCTCGAGCCTGAGTATTTCCGAGGCACTTCTTGCCCCTTCCTCCGACAAAGCGGATAATAGCTGCTGAAAAAAATGAAGGGTCGTACCCGCTTCGTTCTCCACTTTTTTAATTAACCCGGCGATCCATACCGCAATATTCCTGCACAGTTCTTCCGAGCCGGCACCGGTCATCGCACCGAGTAATTCCCCGATCCGTGTCTCTCCGTATCTCGCGATACTTCGAATCAGGAGACTCCGGGCCCCTTCTCTGACTTTGGAAGTCTCCAGGATATCAAAAAGAGAATCCACCCCCCGCCGCACATCATCCGGCAGGGTTTCCCCCCAGATGGACGCTACATCGGCAACGGACCGGGTACTCAATCTCAGAAGCCAGCTCCGCAGGGTTTCAAATATCTTGTCGCGCGTCTGCTCATCGGCGACTGCCTGTTCCAGCTGCAGCAGCACATCATCTACAATTTCCTCCATCTGCTCTTCCAGATTGCGGTCGTACTGTCCCGCTACTATGAACAGACGCTGCAGGCTGTTCATGCGTGAAATAAGCTTCCGAAGGACTGTACGGCCCCTGCGTTCGAGAGTTGCGTGGATGTGAGGTGTTTTTAAAAAGGAAAGCAATTCTCCGGCCAGAGCCGGATACATCCTGTTCAGGGCGTGAAGTATCCCATCGATAGTCTGGGGACCCAGCAGCTTGTCGAGGCCGGTTTTACTTCGAATTCCTTCGATGACCAGGTCGCCGCTTATTTTTTTAACCGGCTCCCTCAACCCATCAAGATGTATATTTGAACTGAGAAAATCGAACAGTCTTTCACCATCTTTTCCTGCCAGCACTTCGATACGCACCTGAAGGAAGGATACCATGGCGAGACTTATCGAACTTTCAAGACCGTTAAAAAATGCCTCGGACCGAAAAAACGAAGACAATACATCCTGGATCAGCATGGTATCGGCCGGAAGCTCAAGGTCTTTTTTCTTCTCTTCCTTCCTGCTGCTGAGAACTGATACCAGTCTATTCAGGGGCGTTTCGAGAATCAGTGCGGTAAGCTCCCCGATCTTCCGGTTCAGATTGTTTCGAAAGGCCTCTCCCGCTATCTGACGGCGTATTGCGTCCTCGGTTATCAGTTCCCGGGAAACCATGACTCCGATACTCTCTGCAAGTTTTTCCCTCTGTCTGGGTATGATTCCCGGGGTGAAGGGGATCCTCAGCCTGCCGATATAGTAGGGCCGGAGAGGACGAAACAGCATTTTTATAGCAATATCATTGGTGATGTAGCCTATCAATGCACCAATAATGGGAGGGAGAGCCCACGAAAGGAGCTCCATCAGATGGACAGTATCAGACATACTCAATTCTCCCGTCGGCTGCGTGCAATCCTTCTCGCTTCTGCCTCGGATTCAAACATTTCCAGATATGCTCCGAAGACCCACCCCTGCAGTCCGTCGTACGCTACCTGGTACCAGTAGTCTCTTTTTTCTTCAACCCTCTCGGAGCGTTCATTTCTCGAGACTATTTCAATTACATTATTCTGCCAGAGCGTCGTGACCGCCTGACTGTTGATCGACGGCTGCTCACGCAGGCGCAAATGAGTTGAAGTTACTACCGCCCACCGAGACCGGGTGGAAAGCACCTGTGTAGGAGGGAGTTCGATTTCGAATCTCTGTGGAGTATCCTTCTCACAGGACCAGAAACCGATGACCAGACAGAGCATTAGGAAAAAGGTAAAAAATCTTGTCATCCTGCTTGCAAAAATCTCCAATAAATATCAGCATAGAAGCATGTCCTGTAAAACTATAGCATCTATTACCCTATTTATTATACTGCTTTTCCATATAAATCCCGAACTAAAAGCCCATTCTCTCGGTTTTTCATTCAGCCCCGAGATGGCCCTGAAAAAATCCTCAACCGCCACCATGAAGGCCCAGGCGGGAATTTCCCTGGATGCAAGATTCAACTACGAGTTTTCCAACAGCTATTTTATTCAGTTGAATGGCGGACTTCGATTCTTCCGCCCCTCCGGCGGCGGAAGTGACTGGATACTGTACCGGGGCTTCAATGCCTGGGGAGCCGGTCTGGGTGCAGGATACCGGTTCCCCGTCTTTCCCCTGTTCGGAGAGTTCAGCGGAGTACCTCTCGTTACCCTGCGGGGATACGGGTATTTCGGTAATTACAGAAATACGGATATACACTTCTTCTATCCGGGATTCGAAGTGGAACCGGCTTTTGAAGCCTTCAGCTTCAATGAAGACAGACTTCATCTTCAGGCAGGTATCCCCATCGGCTGGAATTTCCAGCGTGATCTGGAGCTGTTTATCAGTATGGGAATTTCATTTCATATTCTCTATTCTTTCTGAGCCTGACAACCGAAAATAATGACATGGCGGCCCTGTTCTCCTTTTTCGTGATTCTTATCATATCCCTCACCATAGTCCGTGTTTCGTCTATCATGCTCGAACTTACCGGGATCTCTACCGACATGGCCCGGTTCCAGGCCCGATCGGCCTTTACCGGATCGGGTTTTACCACCCGGGAGTCGGAAAACATCGTAAACCATCCCGTCCGACGCAAAGTTATCTCCAGCCTTATGCTGATCGGAAACATAGGCTTCGTGACCTTCGTATCCTCCCTCGTTCTCTCCTTTCTCACTATCAGTACACAGGAGAAGGCATACATAACCTTCGGGACTTTCATCGGAGGGCTCCTCCTGCTGCTGCTCCTTTCCCGTTCCAGGCTTCTGAACCTCATTCTCCAGAGGCTGACAGAAAAACTGCTGAAACGCTGGAGCAGGATTCACATATACGACTACGAAAGCCTGCTTAATCTGGCGGGGAATTTCGAGGTGATCAACATTCAGGTGAAACCGGAAAACTGGATGGCCGACGCGATCCTTTCCGAATTGAAACTATCCGATGAAGGGATCCTCGTTTTGGCGGTTCGCAGGTCCGACGGTTATTTTCTCGGCAGCCCGAGGGGGGAAACGGTTCTCTATTCAGGTGATGAGGTGACGGTATACGGAAGGGAAGACGCACTGAAAAATCTGATGGACCGCAGGAAAGGTTCCGAAGGTGATCTTCAGCACAGCTTGGAAGTGGAGCAGCAGATGCACAGGGAGGGCCGGCGTATTGAATCCAAAGAGCAGGCTCCCCAAACGGAAACCAAAGGGCTGTCTTCCTTAATCGGCAGAGTTTTCAAAAGAAAGGAATAAATGCCCGGACATTGATTAAGCCGGCCGGGAACAGTATATTTTGTACATGCAGAGCAGAGCGAAGCCTCATCACTTTTTACCCTTCCTTTTCCTGGCCTCAGCCCTCCTTCTCCTTCAATCCGGCTGTCAGTTGAACCCGGAGCCCCCCGAGTTATATGCCCTCGTCTATGGTATAAGTGATTATTCCACCAATCCCCTTACCTATACCGATGATGACGCCCGCAGCATCGCTCAAAAATTGAACGAAAAAGGGTACACGGTCCATCTCCGGCTGAATAACGGAGTGGGGTCCTACCCCTATGCGGCGAGTTTCGAAGCTGCAACGAAAACACAGCTGTATACGGATTTTTCGCTTATCGTTCCTCAGATCGACGAAGATGATATCCTGCTCATCTACTTTTCCGGACACGGGGGGCAGTATTCAGGCACCGATCCCGATGAAGACCAGTTCGCGGACAGCTCTGGAGAGGCCCTGCTCTTTTACCCTGGAACAGCCGGAAGCGATCTTTCTGACAATGATTTCTACCGCCTCCTGTCGGGTTCCGACATCGTAAAAAAGGTTGTCATCATCGATGCCTGCAATTCAGGAGGATTCATAGGTCGAGAGTACGATTTCGATGCCCTTCATCCGGCCTACTCCGATGAGGATGATCAGCTGGATGGTATCATGAGCTCCAGTCTCGATGCCTTCTTCTCATCCGGCAGCGCTGATATCAGACCATCGAATGCAATTGTTCTCTCGGCGGCGGGAGAACGGGAGGTATCATGGGAAACCGGTTCCTACGGACATGGAGTATTCACCTATGCGCTGCTGAATGCATTCGAAAACGCTGACTATAATGGGGATGATTTTATAGATACTGGTGAAGTTTATAAATATGCCTGTGATTTTATTGATACCTACTGGAACAACGCGGTACCGGACGATGAAGAGTTTCAGTTCATGCCGCATATCTCCGGCGGAGCGGTCGACTACCTTCTTTTCGAGGCAGACTGATATCAACTATATCTTTCAAATAAAAATACTCCAACCTGGCTTTCAAGGACTCCAGAAGCGTCGACAGATCGTGACACGTGAATTCGATCCTTCCGGTAAAGAAGAAATTACCTTGATTTGAGCTCTTCGATTTCATCCCTCACCAGGGCGGCCTGCTCGAACTCAAGATTTTTGGCGTGCTCCAGCATGATGCTTTCCAGGTGCTTTATGAGCCTGCCCCGTTCCTTCGGGATCAGAATATTGTAGCCCTGCTTTATCGTTTCGATCGAACGGGTTTCAACCTGCCGGGCCTCCTCCTTTTTCCTGATCAGTATATCCTGCACTGCTTTCTTTATCGTCCGCGGCGTAATCCCGTGAATCCGGTTATACTCAAGCTGCCGTTCCCGGCGCCTCCGGGTCTCTTCGAGGGCTTCATTCATGGCAGTAGAATAGCGGTCGGCGTACATGATGACCTTGCCGTTTTCATTCCGCGCCGCCCGGCCGATGATCTGAATGAGACTCGTAGTAGAGCGGAGAAAGCCGATTTTATCCGCGTCCAGAATCGCGATGAAGGATACTTCCGGAAGGTCGAGGCCTTCACGGAGCAGATTGATCCCCACGAGGACGTCGAACTCACCGCTTCGCAGGTCCCGGAGGATTTCAACCCTGGCGATGGTTTCCACTTCGGAATGGAGGTACCTCACCTTCAGACCCAAACCGCTGAGATAATCTGTGAGGTCTTCAGCCATCTTCTTCGTGAGGGTGGTCACCAGGGTCCTCTCCCGCGCCTCTATTCTCTTTTTAATTTCCGCGTAGAGGTCTTCTATCTGTCCTTCCGTCGGCCGGACCTCAACCTCCGGATCAAGGAGACCTGTGGGCCGGATTACCTGCTCCACCATCCGGGCGGCCCGTTTGGTTTCAGTGACTCCGGGAGTAGCCGAGACATAGATAATCCGGTCGAGAAGCTCTTCGAACTCCCCGATCATCAAGGGTCGGTTATCAAGGGCCGAAGGAAGCCTGAAACCGAAGTCCACCAGGTTGAGTTTCCGTGATCGATCTCCCGCGTACATCGCTCCGACCTGGGGAAGGGTTACGTGAGATTCATCGATGAAGGTCAGAAATTTTTCAGGAAAATAATCCAATAGCACCGCCGGCCGTTCTCCCGGAGATCTGCCGCTCAGGGGGGCAGAATAGTTTTCTATCCCCGAGCAGTACCCCATCTCTTCCAGCATTTCAAGATCATATTCGGTGCGGGTCTTTATCCTTTCGGCCTCCAGGATCTTGTTCCGTTCTTTGAGTTCTTCGTATCTCTCTTGAAGCTCGGTCCGAATCCTGTCGAGAGCCCCGGATATCTGCTCCTCCGGCATCACGAAATGTTTTGCCGGGTAGATAACTACCGAATCGAGCTCCTCGAGGGTCTGACCGGTAATCGGGTGAATTCGCCGTATCCTTTCGATCTCATCCCAGTCGAATTCGATCCGGTAGGCCTCCTGGAGATAAGCCGGGTACACTTCAAGAACATCCCCCCGTATCCTAAGGGAACCGCGGTCCAGGATGGCGTCGTTGCGTTCATACTGCAGCCCTACGAGCTCTCTAGCAAGAGATGAAACATCGGTCTTCATACCGAGATTAATCCGCATCCTCATCTCATGAAATGATTTCGGACTGCCAAGACCGTATATACAGGACACCGTCGCTACAACAATGACATCCCTGCGGTCCATCAGCGCGCTGGTCGCTGAAAGTCTGAGACGGTCGATCTCATCGTTTATGGAGGAATCTTTCTCAATGTACAGGTCCCGGGCCGGAACATATGCCTCCGGCTGATAGTAATCGTAATAACTGACAAAGTATTCGACCGCGTTTTTCGGGAAGTAGCTCTTGAACTCCCGGTAGAGCTGGGCCGCGAGGGTTTTGTTATGACTGATCACCAGTGTCGGAAGCTGGGTGCGCTCGATAATCTTGGCCATCGTGTATGTCTTGCCGGAACCGGTGACCCCTTTGAGAATCTGCTCGTGCAGGTCCTTTTCCACCCCCCTGCTGAGATCGTCGATGGCCCGGCCCTGGTCGCCCGCCGGATCGTATTCCGAAATCACTTCAAACTGCGGCATATGGATGCTTCTCCCTCTGTTTTCCAATCATCCCGCGCGAATCAGCTCTGGTCCGTACAGGCTTCTGCACTGATTGGCCGGTATCCTGATATTCTTCATACTTATTCTGTAACAGCGCCATAAGCCAAATGAAACAAGGTTCCTTTATTCCCATTCGAGTTCGGAAGGCCGCTCTGAAAGCTCCACCGACAGGGACCTCCGCTTCCCCCCTCTGATGATTTCAACATCCACCGTTTCTCCGGGCTGATTATCTTCAAGAGCACTGAAGAGGTCGGATAAAGTCGCCACCTCCATGCCGTCAACACCGATAATTATGTCCCCCCCGAAATAGATAATTGAGTTTCCGTATCTGACGGGATTCTGACGGTCCCCTCCGCGGATTCCCGCCCGGTCAGCCGGGCTGTTTGAGGCGACCTTGGAAACCATAATCCCCCTGGAAACGGAAAGTTTTCCGTAGCGTACTATGCTCGGTTCGAGCTGAACGGGAACGATATCTATCCAGCCCCTCAGGACCTTTCCGTATTCGATAAGCTGGGGGACGACCCTCCGTGCGGTATTCACCGGTACGGCGAAGCCGATTCCCACACTGCCCCCGCTGGGACTGTAAATCATGGTGTTGATCCCGACCATTCTCCCGCTTGTGTTCAACAGCGGTCCGCCGGAATTGCCCGGGTTGATGGAAGCGTCGGTCTGGATCATATCACGGATCACGAGATTCCTGGAGGTCTTCACGGGACGGCCGAGGCCGGAGATTATTCCGGTGGTCAGAGTGCGGTCATATCCGAAAGGATTACCGATAGCGAGGACCAGCTGCCCGACCACAAGTTTGTCCGAATTGCCGAAAGGAACGGTAACCAGCTCTTTTCCCTCAGGATCGAATTCCACCACGGCAAGGTCGTTTTCCGGGTCTTTTCCGATCACTTCTCCTTCATACTGACTCCCGTCGTAGAGATTGATGAAAACTTTGTAGGCATCCTTCACGACATGATAGTTGGTAAGAATGTAGCCCTGGGTATCGATAATCGAACCTGAACCGGTTCCGCCCTCCCGGGGAACCGGTTCGAGAAACCAGTTGAGGCTGAGGGTCTCCGTCGTTATATTCACAACCCCGGGATTCATGCTCTGATAGACAGTGATATTTCTCCGTTCATAATCGGTCAGCTGGGTCTCAGTATCATTTATTGGATAGATACCCGGCTCGCCCGGAGGGGCTGATTGGACGATTTCCGTCTCGAAATCGTATTCCTCCAGGCTTTCAGGTTCAGTAAGCAGACTTTGTCCATGAGATTTTTCCCTCCACGGGAAATCGACTACACCGAATCCCAGGAGCAGGAGAAAAACTATCAATCCGCCGCTGAGGATATAAAACCCGAATTGACCATGTTTCCGGAATCCCATGTATTCACCTCCAGGCTCAGTATAAAAACTGAACTCCCCTTTGCCAAGATGAGGATGGAAAGAAAATTGCCGTTTCATGGCTGGGGGGATTTCATGCGGCGTTCCAGAAATAATCACCGTCCGCGAATCTCCGATATTGAAATGCTTCAAGGAGGTGATCCAGACTGATATTCGTGCTGCCTTCGAGATCCGCGACGGTTCTTGATATCCTGAGTACCGAATATTCCGCCCGGGTCGAAAGGGAGAGATTTTTTACCTCCCTTCTCAGCTCTCCGGCACATCGCTTATTCAAACCGCAGTACTGCCTCAGATCTGAAGTGTTCATCTCGGCATTCCTTTTCGATATCAGCCCGAACCGGTCCATCTGGATTTCAATAGCCGCCTTTACCCTTTCGGCCATGGCGGCACTGGTATAGCAGGTTTCTCCCGGTCCGATACCTCCGGTCAGGGACGGTCCCTGTATCTCCACAGGTATCCGCAGATCGATACGATCCAGAAGGGCGGCTCCAAGCTTTTTCCAGTATCTGTGGATCTCCAGAGGGCTGCACATGCATGCGGCCTCCGGCTGACCGAGTTTTCCGCAGGGGCATGGATTGGCAGCCATAATGAGCTGGAATCGGGCGGGATACCAGAAATGCCTCCCGGACCGGGCTATCTCCACCGTCCCCTTTTCCAGGGGTTCTCTCAGAGACTGGAGGAGGGAAGTTGAATACTCCATCACTTCATCCAGGAAGAGGATTCCCCAGTGGGCATAGGATATTTCCCCCGGCAGGACCCGGGGACCTCCTCCGATAACTCCCTCCCTTGATGCTGTATGATGAGGAGACCGCAGCGGCGGGCGGCGGATCAGCCCGCAGTCCCCGGGGAGTTGGCCTCCGATGGAGTAAATGCGGGTAAGCTCCACGGATTCCTCTTTTCTCAAATCGGGAAGGATCCCTGCGCAGCGCAAGGCTGCCATCGACTTGCCTACACCCGGAGGTCCGAATATCAGAAGGTGGTGACGTCCTGCAGTCGCTATTTCACAGGCTCTTTTCAGATGTTCCTGACCCGACATATCGGCAAAATCGGACAGGGTGCTGAAAACCCGGGACTTTCCCTTCGGCTTCCGTGTCCTTTCATCCAGGAGAACCTCCTGCTTTCCGTGCAGAAGGAGGGAGAATATCTGCTTCAGTTCGGAAAGATGGTTCACTGAAATGATTCTGTTCCCTCCTACTGTTTGCGCTTCTTCTCTGTTTTCATCCGGCACTATACAGAAATCAACATCCCCTTTCATCGCCGAAACCACTGCGGCGAGCACCCCATGCACCGGCCGGATGGCGCCGGAGAGTTCAAGTTCACCCATGAGAAGGAGGGATTTAGATGGGATCTCATATAACTGACCATCGGCCAGGAGGAGGGCGGCTGCTATCGGCAGATCGAAGGCTGCGCCTACCTTCTTCACTCCGGCTGGAGCGAGATTGATCAGAATACGCTCTCTCGGCACATGGAAACCCGAGTTCCTCAACGCCGCTCTCACCCTCTCTCTTGATTCCCTGACGGCGCTGTCGGGTAAACCGACTATATCCATTCCCGGTATCCCTCTTCGAAGGTCAACTTCAACTTTTACCATATCACCTTCAAAGCCGCCGCTTATATAACTGAAAATTATCATGACTGCCCCCTCTATCCAAGAAGAGGGCTGTTTATGTATTGTGAATTGATTTTTTGTAGGTATTGAATCAGAACAGAAGTCTCAGCTTTGGAAACGGTCCATTTCCTGCCGGACCATCCGGTCGCATCTCTCGTTCAGTTCGTTGCCTGCGTGCCCCTTCACCCAGTTCCACTCGATCATCAAGGTGTCGGATATCTGCTTCAAATCGCGCCAGTATTCTCGATTTTTCACCGGCTTCTTCGATGCCGTCATCCACCCGTTTTTTTCCCAGTTCCGTATCCATTCGGTTATACCCTTCTTCACATACTGTGAATCGGTATGGAGCAGGATCCGCCGTTTTTCGGCATCAAAATCGTCCCGGGCAGTCCTGAGAGCTTCGATGACGGCGGTGAGTTCCATCCTGTTGTTGGTAGTATCCGGTACCCCTCCGGACCTTTCCCGCCGCAGATCACCGTCCGTAATAACAAAGGCCCAACCGCCGGGTCCCGGATTACCGCTGCAGCCACCATCGGTGTAAATTATCAGTTCTTCATTTCTCATTTGTTTTCTCTCTCCGCTACAGTATGCCGAAACACCTTCCCGCTTCAAGCCCCGCAATTGACGAAGTATACCGGGGATGCGTATACTGAAAATCGTATTACTGGGAGGACATATGCCGGAACAGCTGATATTAAAGAATCTCGAATTCATAAAGGTACTGCCGAGCTGGGCTCAGGACCTGTCCTATAAGTATTGTTCAAAAACCGCGAATCTGTACATCATTCACGGAAATATCCGCGATTTTCTTCCAAACAAAATGGTGGAAGGTGAGTTCATATTTGTACGGATACAGGAGTTCATCTCGGAAGTTCTGTTCGGAAACCGTGATATTATCGCTTACTATGACCGCTCCTCGGGTATCAATTTCTGTACCGGAGATATGAGAAAAACGTATCTCGCCGAGATGCGGCGGCTTTTTCCCGATGAAGACCCGGAGAACTTTGTTTCCAGAAATCCGAGTCATGCTTTTGACTACCTTGAAAAGTATTTTCTTCTGAACATCCCCAGGAAAAAGCGGATCGTACTCATCGTCGACTACGCCGAAACCATCGTTCCGAGTACGGACCTGTCCCGGATGGATGAGGAGGACCGATACTGCATGGTCACCCTCAACCGCTGGGCCCACGATCCGATTTTCACCCAGGGTGACGTCTCGATCATTCTCCTCACGGAGAATTTGAGCGACCTGAGTCCGCGCCTGGTGGGCTCACCCCATACGGTCAAGGTTGATATTCCCATACCGGATGAGAAAGTCCGGCTCAGTTTCCTCAAGTCCCTCGAGCGGAAAAACGAGCTCATGATCGAATACCGGCTCAACTGTGAACGGATTGCAAAAGTAACAAGCGGCCTCAATTTAATGAATCTGAATCAGCTGGCAGCTGAATCCTTCCAGGAAAATAAACCAATCACGATGGACTATCTGCAGCAGCGCAAGAAGGAAATCATAGAGAACGAAGCATCCGGCCTTCTTGAGTTCATTGAATCCGAACATGACCTGAGTATGGTCTCAGGTCATGATTTTGTGAAGAAAAGGTTTAAAAATGCCGCCAGGGCAATCAAACAGGGCCGCCTCGATGTGCTGCCCATGGGTTATTTGATTGCAGGGCCGGTGGGAACAGGTAAATCCTTCATGGTATCCGCCTTTGCCGGAGAAATCGGAATTCCGATCGTTAAATTCCGCAATTTCCGGTCCAAATGGCAGGGAGTGACCGAATCCAACATGGAGAAGGCCCTCAACATTTTGAAAGCGATGTCTCCCGTCGGTGTGATGATCGATGAGGCGGATGCCTTTCTCGGCGACAGAAATCAGGATGGGGATTCCGGGACCAGCAACCGGATTTTCGCTCAGATTGCCTCCTTCATGGGGAACACCGAATACAGGGGAAAGATTATCTGGTTTCTCATTACCTGCCGCCCGGACCTGCTGCCCATCGACCTCAAGCGGCAGGGGCGCGCCGAGGAGCATCTTGCCCTGTTTTATCCTGAAACCCAGGCTGAGCGGGAGGACCTGGTCAATACCCTGATTAAAAAACTGAAAATGAAGGTCCAGAACGTGGATGTTCCGGACCTTCTCAAAAGATATCATTTCGAATCATCCGGAGCCGATCTCGAATCCATTCTGATTCGCGCCAAATTCAACGCGGCCATGACAAATCATGTGATCGTGACCAGAGAGGATCTGGAGACCGCGGTCAAGGACTTCATCCCGCCCTCCTACCCTCATGAGATAGAACTTCAAAATCTCGTCGCTATTCTCGAATGCACCAGCCGTGAGATGGTTCCGAAAAAGTTCCGCAGTCTCGACCGATCGAAAATTGTAAGTCAAATCCGTGAATTGAAGGAACTGCTTGGAGAGGAGCATCCATAGTGGAAATACAACGGAATTCGTACGGAGTCAGCAAAGCCGGCGAAGCGGTGGATGAGTTCTACATCGCTAATTCACAGGGGGTCTCGTTTCGCATTATCACATATGGAGCGACTCTGACTTCCGTCAAGACTCCTGACGCCCGGGGACATATTGATGAGATAACCCTCGGCTTCGATACCCTCGACGGATATGAGGGGCAGCACCCCTATTTTGGAGCAACCGTCGGCCGCTGTGCCAACAGGATCGCAGGTGGCTCTTTTTTTCTCGATGATCAGGAATACCGGCTTGCCCTGAACAATAAGGGATTACATCACATCCACGGCGGCCCCGGCGGTTTCAGCCGACGGGTTTGGGAAGCCTTCCCGGTAAAGAAGAATGATGAGGCGGGGGTGAGCCTGAACCTTCACAGCCCGCATCTCGAAGAAGGATATCCCGGGGATCTCGATGTAAAGCTGGATGTCATGCTGAACGAGGAAAATGAACTCAGCTTTACATACCAGGCTATGTCGGACCGAAGCACACCGGTCAGTCTTACCAATCATACCTACTGGAACCTCACGGGAGAATGCGGCGATACAATCGGAGGTCATGTTCTTCATCTCAACTCGGAGGCTTATCTTGAGGTGGATGAGCAGCTCATCCCTACCGGTACCATCATACCTGTTGACGGGACAGCCTTCGATTTCACTATACCGACTCCCCTGTCGAAGGGTCTTGAGGAAACGGGAGGCTACGACCATTGTTTCGTCCTTTCCTCTGAAAACGCCCTCTCGATTCCCGCCGCTCACGTTTTCGAACCGCTCGGAAGGAGGAATATGACTGTTTTCACTATTTCTCCGGGTATTCAGCTGTATACCGGCAATTTTCTTAACCATACCGGTACCCGCTGCGGTGGGGTTGACGCTCATGGAGCCTTTTGTCTCGAAACAGAGGAGTATCCTGACGCTGTACACCATCCGGAGTTCCCCTCGGTTATCGTGCCGCCTTCAGAACGCTATTTCAGAAAAACCATAATCCAATTTGGTATAGAATCATAAGGAGATACTATGAATAATTTTACCTCATTGCAGCCGAACTTCATTCTGACGGATGAACATCCGGCTGATAAGCACCAGATACTCAAGATTTTCGCGGAAAACGCCGCACGCACGCAGGTACTGAAAAAGTACAAAGCAGTCGACCTGCTGAAAAAACTGGAGGATCGGGAGGCTCTCGGGAGCACCGGTTTCGGCGAGGGAGTAGCCATCCCCCACTGTGCCATCGATGGTCTCGAAGATTTTGTCATCGGCATAATGATCCTGCGGGAAGGAGCTGACTTCGAAGCGATAGATGGGAATCCCGTCCAGCTCCTCTTTCTTATCATCGGTCCGAGTGAACAGAGGAACAGGCACATCAAGATCCTTTCGGCCATCAGCAAGATGGTTAAAACCCCCGGAGTTATGGAAAACCTGCTCGGCACGGCAGATAACACGCAGATCCGGAACCTGCTCAGGCAGCACCTGACCATACGCACCGACCGGCCGACCACCGAGGGATACTGCATGCTGCATGTGTATATCCAGAAAGAGTCTGTTTTCGATGAGATCCTCGAACTTCTCTCTTCGGAAGTTGAAGGGTCCATTACCGTCATCGAAACTCAGAATGCCGGGGAATATCTGCACCGGCTGCCTCTTTTCTCGACCTATTGGACTGAAGGCAGTTCTAGTTTCAACAGGCTGATACAGACCATGGTGCCGAAAGCCCACTGCAACAACCTGATTCGTCAGATCAATATGATCGAGGATACCTTCGCCGATAATCCGGGTGTTCTGGTCACAGCACAGGAACTGATGTACGCATCAGGTTCGATTGATTTCTAATACTTTTATACAAATGGAACAGACAATGATACTTCAAAACTGGATTCACAGCCTGCAGGCACCCGTCCTGCTGGTCGTCGGTATAATGATTTTTGCCGGCCTGTACTTCGGGAAAATGATCAGAATTATCAAGCTGCCCTCTATCATCGGCTTCATGCTGGTCGGAGTGCTGCTCGGTCCGAGTCTTTTTGATCTCCTGGGGGAAGACCTCCAGCAAAATCTTGGCTTCATCACTGAAATCGCCCTCTCCTTCGTCGCCATCAGTATTGGCCTGGAATTGAAAATGACGACCCTCAAGCAACAGGGAATGGCCATCATCATAATCATCATCACCGAATCTTTTCTTGCCTTTATCCTGGTATGTGCCGCGGTCACCTGGTTCACCGGCGACCTCGCCATCGGGTTAATCTTCGGGGCTATTGCTCCCGCAAGTGCACCTGCGGGAACCGTGGCTATCATCCAGGAATACAAGGCCAAAGGAAGCCTGACAAAAGCCCTCTATTCTGTCGTCGGATTCGATGACGGCCTCGGTATTATCATCTTCGGCTTTGCCTCGGCTATCGCGAAGAACATTATTCAGCAGTCAACGGGTATTCACACCGAGACCGGGATCGCCCTCCTTCTGCCCCCTCTTATCGAAGTCGGGCTGAGCGTGCTTATCGGCGCGGCGGCGGCGATGCTCTTTATTTTCCTCGGCCGGAGGCTCTCGAGCAGCAGGGATCTGTTTATCCTGCTCTTTGCCACGGTGCTGATCACCAGCGGATTGAGCGTTCCTCTGCATACTTCCCTGATCCTCACCAATATGGTCCTCGGATTCATGATAGTAAATACCCAGCCGAACAGCTTGATAAAAAAAATTGAAGGCGAACTTTCCAATGTCATGCCTCTGTTGTTTATACTGTTCTTCGTGCTGGCAGGAGCGAATCTGCATGTTTCCGCTCTTCCCTCCCTCGGACTGCTCGGCGTCATCTACATTCTCAGCCGAACAGCGGGGCTTGCCGGAGGGGCATCCCTGGGGGCTGCCATCGGAAAGGCGGAACCGAAAATCCGGAAATACCTCGGACTGGGTATTCTCAGTCAGGCCGGAGTAGCTATCGGACTTTCTCTTATCGTAAAACATGAGTTTGCCGCTTTCGGTGCCTACGGTACTCAACTCGGCAATATGGTGATTACTACGGTAACAGCGACCTGTATTTTCTTTGAGTTTATCGGACCGATTTTGACCAAGATCGGACTCCAGAAAGCAGGTGAGATACCGAAACAGGGAAAGTGATGACTCTGCCGTATTCCCATCCGGAGGGATACGGGCAGATTGTTATAGAAAAAGGGGCTGAGAAGTTCAATTCTCCGCCCCTTGATTTTTCATTCCTCTTCATTCCCCGGCCGATGGATTCTTTACTTCCGCAGCAATCCCTGAATAATCATTTCAACGGCCTCTTCCTCATCCAGTCCCCGGGACATCAGAGTCTGCAGCTGTTTTGAATCTACTGAACCGATGGCCGCCTCATGAGTAATGTGGGCTTTCGGGTGCCGGCAATCGACAATCGGAATCGCCTTTGCCCTGGCCTGGTCCTGTACGATCTCGTTGCAGTCCACATGACCTTTCGCCCCCGGTGCTGTAGCGGTCAGTTCGTTGAATATCTCAGCTACCGCCTGGTTCCGCACTGCAATGTTGCTCGTCAGAAGTCCCCGGGAGTTTCTGCCCTTCAGCCAGCCGGCTTCTCTGATTTTGATCATATCATCCGCCCGGCCGCTTATCCTTGAAAGCAGTTCAAGAACCGAATTATCACCGCACGTCGCTTCATAATCGATATCTATGAGTCCGACCCTTCCTTTGATAAGTTCGAACTCCGTGCTGAAACGGCTGTTTTCTCCCAACTCTATTTTTGCTTTCGGGACGACCTTGATCCCCCGGCTTTCACTGTGAATATGCCGCTCAAAATAGGTATACTCCGAACCCGGATCCAGCCGGATATCCGCGTCCATCAGATGTTCCACTTCAGCCGCGGCGGAAAAGGTACAGTGGGAAATAAAATGTGCCCGGGCACCCTCCTTGAAGTGAACCTTCATCCTGATATGCTGCAATCCGTTTTCCAGCATCCCGAAACAGAAATAGACCGGGGCCTCTATCACTGTGCCTTTTTCGACGGTGATGTTCACATCCACCCCCCTGCTCGTCTCGGTAGATTCCACATCGAGGCCGTCTACCAGGGTGGTGTTCAGTACCTTGTTCCCGTGGATCTCCACATGAGCTACATCAGGACCGAAGGAGTGGCTGTGCATGTTGATGGTGGAAAGCAGGCGGTCCAGAGCGCTTTGATTACTCACACCAGCACCTCCTTATCCGGTACATTCTTATGGGTACAGGGAACACATTTCCTTTCAAAGTAACTGCTCAGCTTCTCCACCGTACCCTTGTCAACAAGAGCACCGTTACAAAGCAGAAAGGCGTGGTCGGCATGTTTCAGAACCTCTCCCGAATGGGTAATCATGATGACCGTCGTACCCTGTTCCCTCAAAGTCGCCAGCACCTCGAAAATAGAGTTTATGGCATCGATATCAACCCCCGAATCAGGTTCGTCCATCAATACAACCTTCGGTTTCATAGCTACTATCGAGGCCAGCTCAATTCTTTTTCTCTCCCCTCCGCTCAAGGTAGCATCAACGTCCCTCTCAAGATATCGGTCGGGATCAAGCCCCACAAGGTTCAGAGATTCCCTGGCTACATCCTCCGTCACTTTCTTACCCGCGGCTCTCTGTATGAACTCTCCTACCGGTATTCCATGAAACCGGGCAGGTTCCTGCCAGGCCAGGGTAATTCCCAGTTTTGCCCTTTCGTTGATGGATAAGTCTTTTATTGATTTCCCGTTGAAACGGATATCCCCGCTGTGTCCGCGGTATTCTGGAAGTCCCATAATGGTATGAGCCAGTGTCGATTTGCCTGCCCCGTTCGGCCCTACCACCGCATGGATATGTGCTTCCCAGAAATCAATCGACAATCTGTGCAATATGTGATGTTCCCCGAAAGAGAGCGAAACATCCTCTAATTCAATAATTCCCATTTATTCCTCGCTTTCCTGCTGCATTAACATATCGGTATAGTACCTCGGTTCTATACGTGATCTATCCACACCTAATTCCTTCAAGAGCTGCTCCAGCCTTTTCACGGCGGCGTCAACCTTTCGTTCCGAATCAAGGAGATATTCGATTTCGATAAACCATCCAAGCCCTTCGACAAAACAGAGCTCTACTGTAGCTTCCTGCATTTTGAACTGCTGTCCGCTTTTATGTTTCTCAACGCTTTTAATATAACCAAGATAGTCACAAAAGCCAACAAACTCCATGAAATCCTGTAAATGGAATTCATGTTCCCGGTTTATTTCGATACCATTCCTGCGCTCTTTTCTTTTGTACGTAATCTCTGTTTCATCACCGTCCCTTCGTACCCGAAAAAGACTTCTTTCTCCCCCGGGCCGGGCAAAATAGATATCCCGTTTATCAAAATCTCTCACAAAAAGGGCCTGCTGCCGCAGGGTTTGTCTCATCTTCTCCGGATCTTCAATCCATGCCTTCAATTCGACTTCTATTGCCATCGTTCTGTAAATACCTATTCCTTCCAGGGGAAAATCATCCCCTTCAATGTCCTTTCACCGACTTTTTCCTTCTCATCCAGAAGCAGAGCATCCCATGGAATCGATCTCCTTCCCCTGTCCGGATTCTGTTCAAGATACTCGTATTTGTACATCCTGAGCTTCAGGGCGATCTGATGCGACAGGAGGATCCCGCTCATCCCGGGGATCAGAAAGGCTGTGACTGCGGAAAGTGCGAAATTGATGATGGTGTAAAGGCCTAAAAAAATGGTGAATCCTATATTATCGAGGGAAATAAAGAGGCTCTTTTTAAAAACACCCTTTACTGTTTCATCAAGCTGTCCGCGAACCGGATAAATCCACAGAGTCACGAACCACCAGAAAATGGAGAACCAGAACAGCACCGAGGCGGCGGTCAGACCGATTACTCCTCCCATGGATAAATAGAAGGGAAAACCCACCATCAGCACGATGGTCTGAAAAGCGGAAATAGAACCGAAAATCAGCGAGATTTTCCATACCGAACCTAGGAACTGCAGAATCTGTTTCATACCCGGGTTCCGGCCATTTATCAGATGCATACAGTAAACCGACACTCCACCAGCATAGAAATGCAAGGCATAGATCAGCAGTATCGTAATAAGCATGACCGCCGGGGGAGACTGAACGAAGAGCATCGGCAGGGAAAGAAAACCGAGTAAAATCAGCACGAAACCCAGATTGAGAAGAGCCAGGGAAATCAGATTATCCCAACCGTCAAAAAAAGCCTTTTTCAGAAAAAAACCAACCATACCTGATCCTTTCTATCGAACTCTTACCAGTGGATACAATAGAAGTGGAACCACTGCAAGAAGGGCGAAAGCCCAACCTAAACCGATACCATCGGCGACAGCTCCGAAAAGAGGAGAAAGGATCGCTACAATCAGGGTCTTGAGCTGACTTTCAATCGATAGTCCCGTGGCCATCACCGTTCCCTTTATTCTATCACTCACATAACCGAGGGTCATAGGCCTGCGCAGATTATTCATCAGGTAAATTCCGATAAAGAACAGAACCCCCGGCAAATAGGCATTGTACTGCATACATATTCCAACGGCGACCAGTAAAACAAGGGTGACAATATAGCTTATGTTCATGCCTTTCCCGGGAGATTTCAATTTATCCGACACAATCCCGGAGTTTTGTGATACGACGGATGTGAATATATAGATACAGAAGTACAGAAGCCCCACTACCAGGGCTACTCTTCTCTGTTCCTGAAAATAGAGAAATACCGGCAGAGCAAGGGCCAGATTTTTCATGACCGGTTGCACATAGTCTTTGGAGGCCTTGAAGACTCCGTCATACAGGCTTGAATTGAGTAGGAGGAACCTCAGTTCACGGTGCTGGATCAAGCCTTTCATGTCCTTCCAGGTTCTGCCGAAAGCGGCTTTATTTTTTATGATTATCTTTGATATCAGGCCTTGTTCCTCTTCTGTCTCAACCGTCTTTTTTCTATCTGCTTCACTGCTGAAATCAAGGTATTTCGGATAACTGCGGATCAGCAGAAAACCGAAAATATAGGGGATCATGGTGAAGAGAAAAACATTCCGGTACACTTGAAAGGAAAACACGATGGCTGCAGCTATCAATGCTGAAAGGGCCGACCCCCTCTGGCTCCAGCTTCTCGTATGGCCGTAATAATGTATTTTGAATTCAGCCATGTCATTGCGCTTCAGATAATCGAGAATCATGGCTTTGTGCGTACCCGTTCGGAAAGCTTCTCCTACCGAGAAAAACACCATCGCTACAATAAACATCCGGAAATCGGAAAAAAGGTAAAAGAAAAGAAACGATACGATATAAGCTGCGAAAGCAGCCATCATCGCTTTTCTTCTTCCGAAGAAATCCGCAATGACTCCGGTGGGGATTTCCAATACATTCGTGGCTATTTCACGGATGCCGAACAGAACGCCGATTTGAAAATATTGAATTCCGGATTCAATGAAAAACAATATGAGGTAGGGATCAAAAAATTGGAGGTTCTTTATAAATCCGTAGGCGCAGAATTTATAGTACTGCAGGTCTTTTTTAAAGTTTTTCATTCGCTAAGAATATATAAAAAAGCTGCTTCTGTACAGAAGAAGCAGCTTGCATCGTATAGTGGCGAAGGGATTTGAACCCCTGACCGAACGGATATGAGCCGTTTGCTCTACCAACTGAGCTACGCCACCAGGTAATTGTCACAGAAATATAACAACTGATTGTAATTTATGTCAATATACCTGTAAAATTGTTTTTGTCCGGAATCCGGGTTTTCGGGGGTTTTTCATCTGCCCCGGCCGGTTGTATACCTGTATGAACGGAGGAAGGGAGTGAAGCACACATGGACAACCATGGTCCGAAGTTATGAATTGGACATGCACGGTCATGTCAACAACGCAACGTACCTGAACTATCTCGAAGGGGCCAGAATGGATTTCCTGAACAGCATAGGCTTTGACTACAGCCGTTTTTTTGTTGAAGGCTACAGCCTGTACGTGGCGAAGATAGAAATCTCCTATATGGCTCCGGCCTTCTTGAACGACACCATCAGTGTTTTCACCGAGGCGGTAAAGAAGAAAAAACTGAGCGGAATGTTCAGACAGACCATCAGCCGTGATTCCACTGTACTGGCCGATGCATTTGTGACCTGGGCCTGTGTTAACCGGCAGGGAAGACCTGTGCCTTTGCCGGAATCCTTCAGTTTTCCCGAGTTCGAACCTTCCGATAAACCTCTCTCTGTTTAACAGAGGGACTGCACCGAAACCGGTGTTCATCGACCACGGATCTGTCTGGTCATACCAGTTTATAGTGTCTGCTCAAATTGAAAAGCTTGGAGTTCCAGTAGTTCTGGGATGTATAGGACCTGCGGTCGGAAGGATCTGATATTCTACCGGATATCTTCTGAAGACTCTGGAAGGCCTTGCTCAGATAGGTGAGCATATTGAGCTCCTCCCTCTCCCCCTGTGCTGGAAGGGTAACAGTCCGGAAATAATAATAAAGGTGCCGGTAGGGATCCTGTCTGCTGATCCGCTCCTGTGAGAAGAGCTTTTCGAAGGCCTCTTCAGAATCCTCATACTTCCCCATTTCAGAAAGACAGAAACCCGATAGACTGTAGAGGATCTGACGAATAACATTGTAGACCCCCGGAATTTTCAGCGACAGGTTCTCGTAGGCTTCAAAGCCGTCGACAGGCAGAGCTTCTATCGGGAGAATGTCGCTGGATTCATCCTCCAGCAGTAAGAGCGCTTTCTGGACATATGCCTGGGCAGTGTCCAGATTTCTATTCAGCAACTCCGCTTCGGCCTGAAACAATAGAGACTCGGGGGTAGGCTTCAGCATCGATAGAATAGCATCAGCGGCCTGAATATATCCCTGATAGATATAGGTCCGTGCCAGCCAGGTCACAAAATAGTCGTGTTTTGCTCCTTCAAAATAGAGCCTGTCAAGGCTGAGAAGCTCCTGAAACAGCACATCCGCCTCCCGATACCGTCCGAGCTCAAACTGTATCCGGGCCCTCAACATCATGGCATACCTCTCCCACTCCCGCCGCCCGGTAGCGTGAGCCTTCTGCTCCGAGGCCAGGGCATGGGAATAAGAGAGGGAATAATCGCCTGTGAGAAAATATGTCAAAGCTGTAAGGGCAATACTCTCGCATGCTGCAGAGTGAAGCCCGGTATCAAAAGTTTTCTGCCGGGCCTGTCGAAAATATTCCGAAGCTTCGTTGACCCGATTGTTCGTCAGCATTACCTTGCCGAGCAAAATTATCGCCCGGCTCTCCAGCTCAGGGAAACTCTCCTCCTGCACCTGCAGCAGGGCCTGCTTCACCTTTTTCAGAACCTTATCCTTTTCATCACGCCTTCTCCAGAGAAACTCACCTTCGGCATATGTCAGCAGCACTCTTACCCAGGATTCCGGTTCTCCTTTCGCTGTACTTTCGACATCTTTAGCGAAAAGAGCACTGTAATACCGGGTAGCTGCAAGCATATCCCCGCTGCCCATATGGACCATCAACAGAATAAGTGTGTCCAGCAGAGGGTGCTTCTTCTCCAGAAGGTCTACAGTAGATTCGATCGTTTTACGGCTTGAGCTCACCATATCAGAAAGCAGATGATCAAAAAGCAGCCGGTATATTTTCAGCCACCCTCCATCTGTGAAATTGATCCGCTTCGCCGTCTCAACAAGTTGGCAGAACTCGTGCTTGCCGGGCTGGAGCAGAACTACCTCTTCGACGGCAGTGTCGATTACGCGATAATCTATACTGATGGCCGGTTTCATTTTTGAGGAAAGATCTTTATCAACAACGAAATACCTTCCTGCCCCCGTCAGGAGTCCCAAGGATTCCAGCTGGTAGAGACACTGCTCTGCCTCATCCTTTCCAATACCTATACGAGAACAGAGTTGCAGCAGATCCGGTTTTTCCAGAAGCCCCTGAAGAACAGCGCAGCAGTAGAAGACTCTCTGCACCTGCTCAAGTGATTCCATCAGGATACGGAGGGGGGCTTCCATATCATCCTGAGCCTTAGCAGGCCCGGAGGACGAAGGGTCCGGCATATATATCTGATACGGTGAGGAAAGAGGTTTTCCGCATTTCGAAGAAAGCTGCTCTATCCATTCCCTTATGAAAAAAAGCTCGCTCTGCAGCTGGGATGGGAAGAACGAGGCTTTCTGCTCCCCGCGTATAGTAAGGAGGGGAATAAAATCCTGAGAATGGGAATTACGGACCAGCAGTTCCAGGAGGAAGTCCCTGTTCGCCTGATCGATTTCGTCTATTCCATGAATCACGATTATCGGAGGAAACAATTCGGTATTCATCCGGATCCGATATGCTTCAAGAAAATTCAGGAAACAGAGTACAGCATCCGAGTTAGTCCAAGCCCTGTATGGAATTTCGAACAGTCCATCGAGATCAGTCTGAATCTCCTTTTCATATCTGTTCCGGGTATAGGCACAGGATTTCAGGATATTCTGATCAATACTCTGCAGCAGGGGCAGATAATCGGGACCGATATCCTGATATTTGTTCAGCTCAAGCCAGGCTTGTTCCCGGTTTTTCGATTCTACCATCCTGAAAAGGGTATCGATAATGAGACGTTTCCCGCTCCCCGCCGGACCGGCAAGAACCGGTATTCGATGAGTTTTACCCTGCACCATGTCAAAAACATGATCTATAAGCCGATCGAGAATATCTCCGGGATGAAAAATTTCGGGCACCTTCGTTATTGCCGGAGTATTGCGGTGAAAGTCATTTATACGAAAATAACCGTCAATCTCACTACAGCTCACAAAGTGACTTATCAGCTCAACAGCCTCTCCGGTGCACCAGACCCCATCCTCCTCCGGCAGCAGGAATATACTGTTCACACCACTGTGCTGCTGTATACCCCGCTTCAGGAAACCGCTTTTCTGCATGAGTACGGTTATACCGGGAATTTCTTCTGAATTATCCTGCAGAAGCATATGAAGCGTATGAAGGATATCTACCACCCGGCTGAGAGAGATCTGATCTTCCCCGCATTCATACAAAGAGAGGCCGGATTTGCTCTCCTTTTTCTGGAAGCCCGTATTTTCGAAGATCTCCTCGATATGCGAACTTATGCGCTCGGTGAGATGTCTTTCGGCCTGCATGAGTTGTTGAAATCCGTTAATCTCGATGGTAATGAGTATCATTCGCTTTGTATTGTAACGTAGAATAAGTTATTGTAAAGTAAAAGCATTATGAAAAGGTACATTGAGTTCAAAAAAAAGAAATATAAAAAGCTCGAACTAAAAATTTATCCGACTATATCTTTTCAGTTTGTTCTCTCAAAAATGGACTTGATCAATTTCATCGGTTCCGGGATTCCGTCGGAACATATCGTATATGCCGTACTTGAGCTGTTGAATAATTCACTGCGGGCTCATAGGAAAAAGCATATCAAAAAACCGATTTCCCTGGAGTTCACAACACTTTCAGAGGGATTTGAAATAGTCATCCGGGATTGGGGCGGCGGTTTCGATCTTCATTCACTTCCCTATAACCTGGACGCGGAAATCGATGAAATCAATATCCATGACGAAAAGTTTGAACAGTACCGGCAGGAGAATAATTATAAAAAGTTCGGTCTCGGTCTCTACCTTGCACGGAAAACTTTTCCTGTTTTTGAATTGAGCTTTTTCGACCGGAACCGGGGCAGAGCCGCCTGGAGTCCCGGGAATACCGCGGGGACGGAGATCAGATTGAGAACTTCTCCTTCTGAAGATGTGTATCAGATACAGGCAGATCCGGAGGTACTCTATGAAAAACAGGAGAACATATAGCCGCATTCATTCCTATGCGAAGGCGGTTTTTCTCTTCTACGACATGATAGGCTATATTCGTGATGTATCAGAAACGGGCTTTCGGGTCGAAATTCTCGCCGAAAAACTCCCCGAAACCGGAAAAACCATGCATACGACCATTATCGCACATCCGGACCTCGACATCGACCCATTCAATGTCCTGGCGGCAGTGCGGTGGCTGAAAAGAAACGATCCGACTATTGCCGTCGGCCTTGAAGTTGTGTCGTTTTCAACCTTGAGAGGCAAAGAGCTTTATAAAACACTGGTCGATATTTTCAGAGAGCCCGTCGCTTAAAACTCTATCTTGGGAGGCGCCGCTCCCCCTTCCCAGAAAGCGTCATCCCTCTCCGTAAAAGGTCTTCCATAAATTTGATCAAACAGATACCTGAAGTCCTCCGGCTGCATCTCCATGAACTGAACACCGAAACAGGTTACGCCGCCGGACTCATACTTTCGCATGACTCTTCCGACCGCTCTGATCGAGCGTTTTCCGATGGTGAGTCCTAAATTCAGGTCGGTATATATACCTATCTCATTGCTCAGCTCTCCCGAAGGATAGGAGAAAAGTACTCCTGAAGCGCTTACATTGATGATTTCTGCATGAAAGTCTTTCAATTCTCTCTTTTCCGAGTAAAAATATCCGCTCTCCTTCAGCGCGAAAGCGAGAACATAGGAAAATTCAAGGGCAAAATCAAGAACATTGAGGGTAAAAGGACGCTTGCGCTTCCCTGTATTCATCAGATAGATATATCCGACGATATACTGAAGATAGATGATCGGACAGTAGAGTTCCGAGAATACTCCCCTTTCGGCTTTCTCTTTGAAGTAGGAGTGAGCTTCATCCCGGTTGAATCCGAGGAACACGCCTTCCCGCTCCCTGGGATCAGGGAAAAGCTCAGCCGTAATCACAGGCTGCTGCGGGAAATCGCTCTCCTCGGGAAGACCTCTCGAATTCTGAGGGAGGAAAAGATTCTTTCCCGTCTCGGTCACCAGTTTTTCCTCGAAAGTACGAGGACTTTTGTTGCGAAGCATGATAATTGAATTTTTTTCAGAAAACTCGGAGGCTTTCTCCCTGAATTGCTTCATGAGGGCCTGTATCTCCTTACCCTGAAAATATTCGGATACAAGTTCCTCATCAATATTCCGAAATTCCGTACTTTCCGGGAAACTGAGCTGCACCGCAATATCCTCAAAAACGAAGCTCATGGAAACCCCGTTGGGTTTGGGTATTCTTTCGTATTTCCGTTCCAGATTTTTCACCAGGCCCGGCGGTATTGTAAGGGTTACAATTTCACCGGGCTGTGCGACAGAGGTTTCAAACATCATTGTGTGACCGTAATAGGAAAAATATACCCGTACCTTCTCATTCCGCACGAGCAGTTTTCCTTCGGCCGTATCACATTGAACGGTGATCAGGTCTTCATCCCCCTCGATTGCCTTTCCCTTGACTTCATATTCATCACCATGAATTTCGAGAGACATCTGATTTTCCGATAAAACACTCAGGACGAACTCTTTTTCAATTCTCCCGACTTTCTCGCCCATTTATAACTCCTCTTCACATTTGAAAAGTACCGAACACCTCAGATTGTCCAGAATAATCGGGGTATCGGTATTCCATATCCAGCTTCTGATAGTCAATATTCTCGGAGAGAATTTTCCAGCTGTTATTCTGAAGCACGAACACTATCTCCCCCTCAGCTCTTCCGATATCGGAAAAAAGCCGGATATCCATGCGGGCTGTCCCGTTCTCAAACTGTATACTGCCCAGTCTCGCTTGAACTATGGGACTGCTGAAGGACATGGTCGTTTCCCGGATGGCACCGGTAAGTTCCCAGGTCCGGCTGGAATAAAACTGTTCAAGATTATCCCGAGTATCGCTTTTTTTCAAGCTGAACAGCCAGTTTTCAATAAGCAGCTTGATTTTTCTCGTTTCATCATCCATTATCCCGGTCTGAAGCAGCGATCCGATAACGAGGTCCCGGGGAATGTGTGATTTTGTTCCGATGTAGTAGAGAAAGGGTTCTGTCCGTTTCATTCCGGGACCATCCTCCTCCTTCGTCTGACGTATCGGTGCGGAATGTTCTGAGCTGCTCTGTCGGCTTTCCCCGAAGTTCAGTGTTCTTTCCGGTTCGGTTCCGGTTTCGACGGATGCAAATCCGGATTCCCGGGACTGCTCTGATGATTCGTTATCCATGCGCTTGCTGCATGATGCGATGCATAGAATACTCAGGATCAGCAGTACTGTCGGGATATGCTTCAAAATTATTCTCCTAAAAGCCTGGTATCTTTCATCATAATTGTAACGCAAATAGAAACCGAATAAAACAAATTGTTCCATATGGACAATAAAAAAGAGAACCGGTACACTGTGATTTACCTTTTTATCGAGTAATATATGCGCAGATCCAAAATTTTTTCACATCTCATTCATGAGTATACGGAGCCTATCCGGGATCCCCTCTGGCAGAATATCTATCTCTCCCCGGGTTTGAAAAAGCTTATTTCCCTCGATCCCTTTCAAAAACTCGGCCGCATTAAACAGCTCGGCCCCGCATTTCATATCTATCCGGGGGCCGTACACACACGGCTCAACCATAGTCTGGGGGTCTTTCATCTGTCCAGAAAATTATTGATCGCCCTCCTGAACCAGACGGAAACCATTCCCTTCACTCTGGAGGGGGTAAAGGGTTTCCTTACCGCCGCCCTGCTTCATGATCTCGGACACTTCCCTTTTGCCCACTCACTGAAGGAACTCCCGCTTAAGGATCATGAGCAGATGACGGCAGAAAAGGTGCTGTCGGAGCCCTTTTTCTCTGGCATTAAAGACTGGGTGGGCACCAATCCCGAACTGGTTGCCCAGATCGTGGATGAAAAGTTGCCGAACACTTTCGGTATTGAGGTTCATCTCTATCGAAAGCTTCTATCCGGAGTACTCGATCCGGACAAACTCGATTATCTGAACAGGGATGCCTATTTCTGCGGAGTTCCGTACGGTGTTCAGGATACCGAATATATCCTCCACAAGATCCATCTCCATGCCGACAGCGGAATAGCGGTGGAAGCGGACGGGGTTACCGCCGTCGAAAATCTACTCTTCTCCAAGTACCTGATGTATCGGACAGTGTACTGGCACCGGGTCGTACGTATAGCCACTGCGATGATCAAACAGGCCGTATACCTCGGTATGGAAAGGAAGAAAATAATCCCCGACCAGCTTTACTGGCTGGATGATGAGGAGTTTTATCATACTTTTTTTTCCAGGGAATATCCTCCCTTTGATTTGATCGATCAGGTAATGCGGAGGGAATTCTATAAAACGGTATATGAAATACCTTTCAATGATTCTCTGGAAAGCCACCGGAATCTCATCTCCCTCGACAGCCGGTTCCTCCACCAGGAACGGGCAGCTCACAAACTCAGCACTTTAGCTCAGCGTACGGTAGCTCCCCATGAGTTCATCATCGACATACCAGAACCCATCTCCTTCGAGGTGGAGCTGCTGATAAAAACCGGGAAGGACTATACACCCTTCAGACAGTCCGGTTCCGTATTCAATCCGCCGGTGGTAAGAAATTTCACCGACTCCCTCCGAATGCTGAGAGTGTTCATTCCCCGGGACCTTGTAGGACTATCGGACGACCCTTTTGAGTTGTGTCTATGATCCAACCAGCAGAGCTCTTCGGAGGGACCATCCCCCCCTGGATCCGTCGATTTGTGAAACAAACAGGCCGGGGAATAAACAAATACCGGATGATCGCTGAAGATGACAGAGTTCTTGTCTCCGTATCCGGAGGAAAGGACTCACTCGCCCTGGCCCTGGCCCTGGCTCTCCGAAAGCGGTGGCTGCCCATCGATTACGAACTTCAGGCTCTGCATATCGATTGGAAGGAATATCCTTTATCTTCACAAAAACTCTCGGAACTGCAGGAGTTTTTCAAAGTTCTGAAGATACCTCTCCACACTCTTCAGGCTACCATGTTCTCGGAAACCTTTCATGGGGAGTTCAACTGTTATCTCTGTTCGCGGAACCGGCGCCGGATCCTTTTCGACTTTGCTGAAAAAGAGAATATTACCACGGTTGCTATGGGACACCATCTTGATGATATAGTCGAGACGGCTCTGATCAACCTCTGTTTCAGAGCGGATTTTTCCTCCATGCTTCCGGTTCAGGATTTTTTCTCAGGAGAGCTGCACATCATCCGTCCCATGTGTGAAGTGAGAGAATCCGTAATCGCCCGTCTTGCCCGTGAGGTGGATTTGCCTGTTGCCAAAGCTCCCTGTCCTTACAATCAGACAAATATTCGGTCCCGGTTAAAACCGATTATACGGAACCTCTCCCATATAGACCGGTATACGAGAGAACATATTTATAAGGCCCTGAACTATGAAAAATATGTCCAAAAGATAAGAACAAATGACTTGAAAGATGAATAATTGTCCCGTATTGTGTGAATAAGGAAAGACTGGAATGAAATATTCGAAGATTATGAAAGAACGAATCCGAAGGACTGAAGTGCTGTTCCGTGAGCTTGGATGCGAACTGTTCGATGAAGAACAGCTCGACGAAAGCTACAGCTGCGCTTTTCTGACAACTTCAGGCCTCCAGGGCTTCTTTTATATTGAACGGGACAGCCGGTTCCTCGAAGTCGCGTATAATTTTGCCTTCAGCCCGCAGCTCAGCAGTTTCCTTCAGCGCAGGATGAGCGAAATTCTCGAAGCCTGTTTTGAATACGGCTGCTATATGAATACCTACGCGGATGAACATGCGGTGGGAGTATCTCTGTTCAGTAAAATTTACTTCAGCGGTTTGAACTACAATAGTCTGAAGGAGACTCTTATAGATTTTTATCGTTGTTCCGATGCCATTAAAGAGCTTGTTAGTCTGAAAAAATCTTAACAGGGAGCTTTCCATGGAAGTCCACAATATGATGGAAGATATGGTCCTTCAAATTGTTTCAGAGGTATTTGAAGAAAAGGCAAAAAGAGGATTCGGCCTTTCAGATTGTTTCCAGTGTCAGCTTGATGTAGCCTGCTATGTTTTGAATCGGATAAAACCGGAATATATTATCTCAGGCAGGGGCCTGGCCCATTACGAAAGTGAATATCAGGATCATATCCAGAAAAATGCCGATATCGTGGCACTGGTCAACGAAGGTATCCGTAAAATTGATACCCGCCGTCGTCCTTATTATTCCCAGAGTGAGTCCGAGCAGGAGGTATCGCTGCCCGACGGCCCGGTATTTAACTTTCCCGCCCTCGTCGGCCGGATACTTCACGGCAATACCTTCGAGCCCCTGAAGAACATCAATGTCAGTCTCCTGCAAAATGGAGCTCCTGTCGAGATGATCAACAACACCTGGAGCAACCCCTATTTCATCGTCGAAAGCACCCGCGGGAATTTCACTTTTCTTCCCTTTCCCCTGAAGGCATCAGCACCCGGAGACCGAAAGACGATATCCCTCGAGGTAAGAATTGAAGCTGAAGGGTTCAGTTTGATCAGTCATCATTTTGAACTGGAACTTACAGCTGCAGGTGAAGTTCTCAGGAGCTTTGCCATGCAGAATACCTTCAAACTGGGAGAAATCTTTCTTTTTCCCGAAGACCAGCCGATGGAAATAAATGAATAGACTATCATTCAGGAATAGAACTCTGTGTGTGTTTCCACATCCTGAATCCGGCCGGGGACTTCCTGTTCGACAAAATCAATAACCTTCTGAATTATCGTATCACCGTGTTTTTTTGAATTACTTACAAGGGCCGCCCCGATCTGTGCGTAAGTGTATGAATCATGCAGATCTACTTCGGCTACGGAAAGCCTGAATTTAATCTGCAGTCTTCTCTTCAGGGATTGAACTACCCGCCGCTTCTCTTTCAGATTAGACGCATCGGGCAGATGGATTATGAATTGGACCATGCTGACGACCATTGCATCTATCCCTTTTTAAAAAGGTTGGGGATATTTTCGATAGAGAGATCACTGTGAGGACGACCGCCGCCTCTCCGGTCCCTTTCTTTCAGGGGGAGGTATACTTCGTTGTATTGTGCCGCAAGTTTGAATACCTCATCGGAACGATACCTGTTCGGAATGACGACCTCCAGATTGTAGCTCGGCTCCTCAAATCCCCTTTTCATAATATGGATCGGATCGCTGACGGTAATGGCGAAATGCGGGCTGTAATACAATAACAATGCCAGCACAAGCAGGACGATCAGAATAAAGAAACCGAGACTCTGTACTGATTGATCCACCATCATCGGTTTGAGAGAGAAGAAGAAGTCAAAACCATCTTTTCTGACGAACCGGTAATCCAGGGGGCCGAAAAAGGTCCTGTAATAGCTGTTTTCATATCTGGAATATATGGTCTCATTTCCCTCTTTTATAATCAGGAGAGAAGGTAATGCGTCTTTCAGGTAGCTTATATCCGATCCATCAAACTGACTGAACAGAGTTTTTTCAGTCTCATAGTTCGCTGCTGCAACTCCGGGAGAGAAATCCCATGTCTGCTGTACGAAACTGATGAGAAAGATTGTCAAAACGGTAACGGTTACGGTGAGAGTTGTTATGAGAGAGATATGCCTCTGAGCCATAAGCGATCCAGTGTATTTTATCTGTTTGAAAATCTTCAGGACTCTCAACAAGCGGAGAATTCGGGCGATACGGACCGCTTTGGCTATTTTGAGGATATTGAACACTCCTCCCAGCCCTGTCACCGCCGCACCTCCGAAGTATATCACGAGAATAGTCGGACTGCTGTTGAATAAAAGGAGGGGGAGAGATGCAAAAAAATCTATCCATCCTTTCCGGTGCAGAAGATATTCAATGCCCTCCCTCCTGGAAACGGCAGCGAAAAACCGGATGAGAAATTCCAGAGTGAAGAAGAGATCGAAACCGAAACCTGCAGTCAGAAGAATGCGTCTGGCCGTCCAATCCCATCCAAGTACTATCGACAGGTCCTCGAGAAAGGTCTGGATCAATACGAGTACAATCGCGATGATTATGATACTTTCAATAAATGATCCCTGTTTTGAATTCATAGCACTTTACCACCCGTTCTCAGCAGCTATTCTGTACAGCTCATCAACCATCTTGATATCATAGCCGAAATAGCGATAGTTTCTCCTTGCAACATTAAACCAGCTCTTTTCAGGACTTGCCGCACCCCGATCGACATGAATATCCGGTTTGTAATCATAGGCTAAATGACTGAAAATCGTTGCCATACGTGAAGTCGCGGGGAGATCCGGATATTCGACAAAAGAAAGGTTGCTTTCGACACCGCTTTTTATAATCTCACGGGGATAATTCGGCAGCCTTTCGAGTATAGTCTCGACAGCTTTCAAAGCAGCACGGCGCTGCAGATTCCCCCTCATCTTCGTCTGATGGACTCCCGGGGCGTCCGGGCTGAGTACATATACCGCAGGTCCGATGAGCAGGGATGCTTTGATGAGGTTCTTTACCTCCTCTTTGCTCATCCGCAGCCGCTGTACTTTTTCCAGCTCGAACCTGATATAGTTACGATCCGAATAAATCAACTCTATATATTTATCCGGAAACCGGTATGCAAGAGCGTTGAAACTGCCGGTCAATGCGTATCTGCCCCCGGCTTTATGAGCTACCTGGGCGGCAAGTTTCAGGAGATTTTCCTTCATACACTCCTGTGGAGGGTTCTTTGCTCCCATGAATGCGGCGAATGAAAGATCCAGCTGCTCAAGGATAAACCTGCGCAGATATGCCTGGAATGACTCATCGGTGATCTGGAGAAGCGCGGAGATCAGAAGCGTGCGAATATCCTGCCACGAAGCACCCGGAAAATACTTTTCCGATCCGAGAGTCGGATAGAGCTGCTGTTCATTGAGATCAAAGAATGCAATAATCTGCTCCTCTTTCTGAAGGGGCGTTCGATTTCGCAGCGCCTGGTTATCCAGGAGATGACGTACAAAATCCATCGCTTTCTGATTATCCGTACTCATTTCTTCATATTTCGGCAAAAAACTGATTTACATGATCCGATGTGTATAAAATAATTGTACGGATGGTAAACGGAATTTCCAGAACAGCAATATTACTCTTATTCCTCCTGCTGCTCCCGTTTTCTCTCCTGCCGGCCCGTGATATACCGCTGCCGGAGGAGGAGGATGCCACATCGCTGTTCGACGCAGAGCTTGAGGACGCGGAGGTCGATTTTTTCATACAGGGGAACTGGGCAGCGGATATCGGCGGCGGGTTCGGTTTTACCTGGGGAACTGCCGTGCAGGGGGTTCAGCCCGCGGTCCTGCCGGATTTTACGGATGGCTATCTTTTTAACCAGACGCCGGAGCTAACCCTTTCCCTCTGGTATAAGAACAGGTATTTTTTTGAAACCACTATAACCCAGGAACAGACTCTGGAAACCTTTCTGTTCGGTTACTATGGAAATGAAGGGGAGTTCCTTCAGGAAGCCAGAATCGGCAACACCGATATTGGTTTCGGCGAAGCAGGTCCTTTCAGCATTCCCGCCGCTTCCAGGGATTCCCTCGGCGCATACAGCCTTATGACAACTGATTCCACCTCGCATCAACTGGCTTTACGCTATGATCCGGCCCGGTTGGAGGAAGTTCACTACCGTGGCAAAAACCTCATCGAAACAAGCCGTGCCGGCCTGAGGGAGTATATCCGGGGCAGGTTCTTTATTTTTCCGGACGAGGATGTGGAGGACCTGGAAGTCTACCTTCAGGATGATGAAGGGATCTACACCGACGGGAGCGGCCGCCGCTACAGGAGGCTCGATGACGATGACATGACCTCTTCTCAGTCCGGCGGAGTCCTGTATCTGAATGAACAGGCTTCCGGCGACCTGCTTGTTCATTACACCAGGGGAGGCCTGCCGGTTGGTGATGCTTCGCTTGGTACGGATGCTCTGTGCGGAGTGATATCCGACCGCCTGGATCTTGACGCTCCGGCGGTGGATTTCTCCTTCGGTGCTGCACCCTACCTCGGCATCACCCCGGCTGATCTCGAAAGGTCCATCGACGGAAAAACGGGGCTGTTGTTGTACAGTCCCGGTCAATGGAGCCCTTTTGAACTGCTCGGCAGCTATACCAGCGGCTTTGGAGGAACTCTCGATCCGGTCCGGCTGGATATCCGGCTGGTTGATAAAAACACCAGTACCGGACTGAATCTTCCCTTTACCGCTTTTCAGGACCCTGACCTCCTTCGAATCAGCCCTGAGAGCACTGCGGTGAGGGATCATGCGGCCCGATACCCCCTCCTTGCCTTCTCGGAAGACTATCCGGAAGTATCGGAAATCTACGGGCCCCGGGCATCTCAGAGTACGGACCCTCTTGAAAAAGAACTTCTCGCCGAACAGTTGAGCCCTGTTTCCAGCTTTAATATAGGTACAAATGCCCTTGAAGGTTCCATCGTTATACTCCGGAACGATCTTCCGGCGACCAACTTCAGCTTCAATCCGGAGACCGGAGAAATAAATTTTTTTACTCCCCCTTCGGCGGGGGAGCGGATAGATATCACTTTTCGAAGTCAGACATCGAAGGCCGTCGGCGGAGACTTGTTCGCCGTTACGGCGAACAAGTTTTCCTTCGGAGAGTACTGGTCCGCCGATTTGAATGTCGGACTTCGCTGGAATGCCGACTCCAACGCCTATATCTCCGAGGAAGGCGAGGCGGAGGGAGCCGTCCTGACAAGCGGAAGAGTTCAATATTCCACAGATCAATTCTCCTTCAGTCTGGAAGGCGGGGTAAATGTCTCCAATCCCAATACAACCGGGCGGCTCCGGCTCTTCGGGATGGATGACAGCGCATTCCCTCTCAGCCCGGATATTGAAAACCTCTATCCCGGCGCCCCGGTAACCGCAAGCCAGTATACCGCTACCGGCGGGATAGGTCCCTTCCCCCACTCGAGCCGGGGCGTGCTCTTCTACAAAGATTACTATGACTACAGTTTCGCCGAAGGGTACAATCTTCAGGACTACCGCTGGGATCCCCCGGATGATCAGGTATACAGCTACAACGAAAACGGCGGAGACAATAGAACCGGTCCATATCTGGCTGCCACAGGTGATGAAACCGAGGGAAACGCCATGGTGCTGGATTATGTTCTGACTTCTGGACAGTGGGTTGCCGGAATCATACCGATCGCAGCCGGCGGCGGTCCGGTCGATCTGTCCCACGCCAGAGCTCTCACCATGCTCGTGAAATCCCTCGGCCCGGATGGTACTGTACCGAATGGAGATATCGATATCCACTTTCTCCTGGGCCGATTGAGTGAAGACCTTGACAATGATGGACTTCTGGACGAGGAGAACTCCCCGTACGATCAGGGTTTTTCCTTCAACCTCCCGAACGGGGAAACAGCTGCCGTCGCACCGGCGCTGACATGGTCTCCCTCCGAAAGTCTGGTCAATAGCGAGGACCTGGACGGCAACGGGGTTCTGGAAGGATCGAGCTCCGTCTCTGAAGCTCTGGACGAACCCTTTATCGATGATACCCCGAGGACTGCCGGAGAGAATTCACCGACCCTAGAACCGGGGAGCTGGTACCGCATCACCATTCCTCTGGATTCAGACGACCGGGAAAAACTGCAGGCTGCCAATGCCTTTGAGGTCGTTCTGGCCGAGAACAGCGGTGCATCTGCATCGGGGCGCCTCCTGATAGCAGATATCGATCTGCAGGGCACCCCCTTCACCGGGTCAACCGCCGGCTCTACAGCTTTGGATATCTATACAAGGTCCCTGGATCCCGGAAGCAGCTCTTACAGAGATTTACTCTCTTCGGGAGATGCGGTGCTGCTCAACGGGGAATCGGTTTTCAACACAAAAGTATTGAGGATAAGCTGGGAGGATACAGGCGGGAGTGATACCTTTTCCGCCGCCGGATTTTCCGTTCCCGTTGATCTGGGCAACTATGAATCTCTCTCCTTCTATATGAAAACAGGATCGGATCCGCCGGACCCGCTCACGATTATCATCAAGAATCCGGATGATGAAGGGATGGCCCTTCAATTCAGTCCGCCGGCAGATACCGGCTGGAGCAAATATACCTGGCACCTGGATGCTACGAAGGATACCGAGAGAATAAGCCGGGGCGGCTCTTCCATCGCCGGCGGCGGAGAGGATGTGAGTAATAGTACCTCCGGGCTGGCAAAAAGAAAAAGGTCCGCCGCGAATGTGAACACGATGATAATCTCGGGGACCATTACCAATGCCGATCAGATCGAACTTGACGAGATCTATTTTCATGATCCGGTCCTTGGGATCGGGGCCGGCGGCAATACCCGTATCGAATACCATAGATCGGGTGAAATCCTCCGGTTCAGGGATGCGCCCCTGATCAGTGATCTCGATTTTTACCAGACTGTATATGGGAAACAGGATGAATACGGAGGCGGCTTCACAGAGGCACCGGCCGGCAACCTCAGTTTTTCCAATCTCCTCGGCATTACCATCATCAATGCACGACTGTCCCTCGATTACTCCGGTCAATGGGACGGGATCGATTACCTTCCCGGCGGCGGGTACAGCATCACCGTTCCCTTCTTCAAAAACAAACTTCTCTTCAAAGACGGATACCATGAAAATCACAGACAGGAAGCGATCGATATCACACGGGAAGCCTCCCTCAGAATGGAGACTGCCCGGGATTCCACCTTCGTCTTTTCGCACCTTCTCGATTGGGACGGAACAGAATTACTGCGCAGCTGGGATTCCAGACTCCGTTTCGGTGACTCTGACGGCCTCAGCATGGGACTTTCCGATGAGTTTGTATCTGAAACAGCTGAGGTGAACATGGAAGCAGGGGACCTGCAGGAGCGCTATGGAAGGTCTCTGTCTCTGATCTATCCGGAGTATACGGAAGGCCCCCTCTACCGGACTACCGGACACAGTCTTGACCTGCAATGGAATACGGAGCGGTTTTCCGCCACCATAACTCCCTCCGTATCAAGTACCACCTTTCCCGGAGAAGTTCCCTTCAGCCTGAACAGCGGCAGCCAGCTGGAGATGAATCTCACCTGTGAGATACCATCCCCGGCTGCAAGTCCCGGGAGCCTGCTCCTTACATATTCCCGTTCCGGCTTCCTCCGCAGGGACTATTCGACCGGTACTGATTTCCTGTCGGACATCACGGAGATATTCGGCAGAATGCCGGACTATCCCCTCGTCTGGACCTCGGCTCCGATTCACGAACTCTGGTCGTCGACGACACGAGAACTTTTTTCCAGTTACAGCTCAGATAGCACCTCGGCGACCTACGGCAGCCGGGGTACATTTACCTTTGACCGTCCCCCCGGCTCCTGCTGGTCTTCTCTGATAGCTCCATCACAATTTACCCTTTCCGCCTCCAGGATTTTATCCCGACAGCTGGACGGATTGACAGATACCCTGAATCTTGAATCAGCGTATACAGCCACCGCCCTCAATCTTTTCGGCTCCCTCGGCAGATACCCGGCCTTCTTCTGGTACAGGACGGAAGAAATCTCGCATTCCGCCGGCTACAGCGGATATTTCCCCCTTGCCGGTTCTTCGGACCAGCGTCATGAAATCGGAGTAAGCCAGCTCCTTCGTCTGAACGTGAATGAAAACAATACCGTGGGAATGGAGAATAGCTGGAGCGGCGACATATCGGAAGAGAGAGACGAAGTCCTGCACGACATCGGGAGTCTCCTTTTCTGGGAGCGAAAACGGGAAGTTTTCTGGGATTTTCCCTTTCGGGAGCAGCTGAAAGAGGGCACCCAGTTTCTTATTCACCGGGAACACCTGGAGTTTTCCTTTACCGATCAAAATGAATATACCTTCCAGTACACCCTGTTAGGCGGCCATACCAGTGAGTTTCAACTGCCGGAAAGCGGTTTTGCTAAGATCTTCGGACGTTTCGGTTTTGAACAGCAGACTGTCAGCGGCAGCAGCGGCCGGATATTCCAATACATCCTAGCTATGGAAATCGGTATGGAAGTAGAACTCCGCTTTTAGCATGATGATGTGAACAGAGCTTGCGGCAGGGGGCTGAATTTCTCATGAATTGTGTAAATTTGTCATTTTTGTTATATACTGTAAAACGAGAGAGAGAAAGGAGAGTAAAATGACACGGACACTTCGTTTCAGTATGCTGCTCTGTATGTTTGTTCTGGTTCTTTCGCCCCTGGCTTCACAAAGTCAGGACGAAGATACAGGCGGTATGGATTTTAACATGACCATTGAACTAGGTGCGAGGACCTTTAACGAAGAAGACTCCTCAGGTGATACCGAACAGATAACCTACCAGAGTCTCTCCCTGAATCCGGAGTTCATATTCGGAAAGGTCGGGATCGGTCTCGGCATAACCCTGAACTACCGTTTCGTCGATGATGACGGCGACAGCACCTTCGAGATCAGAGAGGAAGACTGGGTTCCGGAAGATGATAAATCGTTTTTTGATTTATATCTTCCGATTTTCAGATATATCCGGTACGGATACAAGGGGGATCCCTTTTACGCGAAAATCGGTTCCATCGAAGATGGTACATTGGGTACCGGATTCATCATGGCAAACTATGCAAATACCCTCTTTCTGCCGGAAACCCGTATCGTCGGACTTGCCCTGGATCTGGACGGGAATCTGATCAATTTTCCATATATGGGAGTGGAAACCTTCGTCGGAAACCTTGCCCAATTCGATGTTGTTGGATCCCGGCTCTATATCCGCCCCCTCATCAGCACATCCCTGCCTGTTATCAACGCCATACAGTTCGGAGCCACCTATGCCGCTGATACGGAACCCGAAACAAACTATGACTTCAGCACGCTTACCGAAGACCCCGATACGGTGAGCATGTTCAGTTTCGACTATATTCAGCCTCTGCTCGACAAGGAAAGTATTACCCTGTCCTTTTACGGTGACATGGCCTTCCAGCCCGGAGGTGATGAACTGAACAGCGGTCTGCTCGTAGGAATGGGAGGGAGGATGCTGCGTTTCATCGATTACGGCCTGAACACGTTTTTCCTGAACGACAACTTCGTACCGTTCTACTTCGACGGAACCTACGACCTCTATCGGGAGGCGAAATACGCCATTTACTCAGGTATTGAAGAAATTCCTGGTTATTCAGGGTGGCAGACACTGCTCGGTTTCAGTTTTCTAGAGGACGCTTTTTCTTTCCAGACGAGTCTAGATGCATCCTTCAGTCCCGACGCTGACAGGGAATCGACCCTTCCGCACCTCCGCTCCACTCTGACGGTGGGAGAAGGACTCCTTCCGGGTATCTTTTTTGATGTAACCTATGATAAAAAATACATAAACGATTTTGATGAATTGATTGAACCGGAGGATGCGGTGATACTTGCAAATTTGAACTATAAAACAGGTCCGGCGGTTATCACATTCGGCTATACATTGCGCTATGTACCTGAAGATGATGACTGGGAAACCACAGCCACGCTTTCCAGTTCCATAAGCATGTAGGGTGCAAGGAGGATACGTATGAAACGCATATTACCATTTTTACTATTGATCATATGCATACCGGTACTGACATTCGCACAAACCGCTGAACCCGCCGCAGTACTGGCTTATTATGAGGATGAAACTCAGATAGAAGTGCTCGATACCGATAAAACTGCCCTGGAAGTTTATTTCGGGATGACCCTCATGGCCGGGGAGACGGTCCGGACAAACGGTACGGTAGCCGAGCTTCAGCTTGAACCGAACGGTTCGATCATCAAACTCTCTGAAAGCACCATTTTCACGATAGATGAATTGCAGCGTTCACCCGAGACTTCCAACAAATTCAGTCTGACCGTCGGTCGAATACGGGCCATCGCCGCCAGCGCCGGCCTCGGGAACCGGTACCAGGTCGCTACTCCCAGCGCAGTCTGCGGGGTTCGGGGAACGGATTTCGGGATCTTCGCCGGTCCAGATATTGAACAGGTGTTTGTCAATAACGGTGTTGTCGAGTTCGTAAAAACGGCTACTCAGGAATCCCTGACTCTCACGAGAGGAATGGCTGCAGATGCTCTGGCCGCCGCCTTCGAGGCAATCCAGCTCACACAAAGCCAGCTTCAGGAACTGGTGGAATCAATGCCCTTCGATGAGCTCAATCCGACCTCCGTTCCGGGCCATGAAGTATCTGAACCAGCCCCGGATGAAGGCGGAGAAGAGGGCGAAGATGATGGAGAACCCGAGGGAGTACAGGAGGATGATGAAGCGTTGGAGGAGGACGGAGAAACCGCTCCCGAAGAAGGTACGGCGAAAGGAGAAGGTACTATTCCGGTAACCAGCGCCGTCCCCGGGGAAGAGGAGGACCAGACTCCCGATGAAGCCAAAGAAAGCGCGTTCATGACAGCTCTGGGAGAAATTCTGGGCTTTGAAATCGGTACCGTAACCATCGACGGCAATACATGGTCCAAGGCGATCATAAAACCCCGGTTCGAGTTCGGTAAGCTCAAACTGGGCCTCTACCTGCCCATCGTCTACCGGGACGATCTGTTTAACCGGGATCAATGGTATACTCCGGAGGGGAATGACGAATGGTCCTTCGGTTTTGATTACGGCTGGGAAGAGCAGCCTTACGAAGCATTTCAGGATTCTCTCGTCGATCTTTCCCTGAAAATTCAATATCTCGAATGGGGAGAGCAGAGGGATTCTTTCTATCTGAAACTCGGGAACCTCCACAACATGACCATCGGTCATGGCACTATCATGAAAAATTTTGCCAATGATCTCGATTTTCCCGCTGTGAGAAGGGTCGGAATCAACTTCGGCATAGATGGGGAAAAGGCCGGAATCGAAGGCGTGGTGAACGATTTTGCCCGTCCGGAAATCTTCGGCGGCCGCTTCTATGTTCGACCGGTGGGAAAACTTGCCCTGGGGATAAGCTCCATCGTGGACATAGATCCCCTCTCCAAGGCTTCAGAAACAGTTCAGGACAGTTTTGACTCCATGAGCTTCTATACCTTCGGCATTGACAGCGAACTCCCGGTGGTTGAACGGGATATGCTCAGCATCATTCCCTTTGCCGATGCAGCTGCCATGGTACCGGAAAAGAACGGCACCATGCAGTGGGAAATCCTTTACGATGATGATGCCGGCTCGGTTTTTGGGGGCCTGCGAAATTACGGACTGACCACGGGCTTCTTCGGGAACATACTGATGATCGACTACAACCTCGAGTTCAGATACTACAACGGTATATTCCGCCCCACCTTCTTCAACACAACCTACGAAAGAATCAGAGGAAGCCTTGTGGAGGATACCGGGTCATACCTCGAGTATCTCGATTCAGGCACCGGTTCTGACGATTACGATGAAACGGTAATGGGAATATACGGGGGTGCTCACACGGTGCTTTTCAGTGTTCTGGACGTCAGCGCCGGCTACATGTGGCCCTGGCGGTCCTTCGATGCCCTCGACGATCCGACGGCCTTCAACGATGAGTTCAACCTCGGGCTGTACCTCCTTCCGGAAGTCGCGAAGATCATCAAGGTATACGGAGGAGTCGAATATTCACGAACCAACTTTGTTCCGGCTTTTCGCAGTGATGAACTTTCCCTTTTCGATGCCTACACATCCTTTAAGGGCGAAATCATCTATCCAATAGATCCTCTCGAGATTGCAGCCGTCATAAGCACCGCCGTTCAGCATGACGAGGAAGGAAACATTGTGTACGATGATAACGGCAATCCGGAGATTATCCCCAGCGTTACCATTGAAACGCGGATACACTTCTAGTACTCTTTTCCTATGAATCAAACTGAATCTGCCTCCCGGAGGATACATATCCTCCGGGATTCCGTTGCACAGAGAATAGCGGCCGGCGAGGTGATCGACCGGCCGTTTTCTGTTATCAGGGAGTTGCTCGATAATTCCATCGACGCTGGAGCTGATTCCATCGATATTCATATCGAGGAAGGAGGGATAAAACATATTCGGGTCATCGACAACGGCCGGGGTATGGACCGATCCGACCTGGAACTCTGTTACCTCCCCCACGCCACCAGCAAGATTCATACTGCAGAGGACATCTACAGGCTGCAGACCCTCGGATTCCGCGGAGAAGCCCTCTCCAGTATGGCGGCCTGTTCCAAACTTCTCATAACCAGCAGCACCGGGACCGATTCGTCCCATACCCTGGAAATACGAAACGGAACACCAATCCGACTTGAACTGTCGGGGGGCAGCCGGGGGACAGCGGTCACCGTATCCGATCTCTTCTACTCGATGCCGGGACGCAGGCGCTTTCTCAAAAGCCCCGGAGCCGAAGGAGCCGCCTGTTTCAGGACCTTTCTTGAAAAGGCCCTTCCCTTCCCGGACATTCAATTCCGCTTTTTCAACAGCGATACGCTCAAGCTCTTTCTCCCGGGAACCGACAGAAAGCATAGAATCCTCCAGGCTTTTCCCAGCCAGTTCACCCCCGATTTTCTCCATCAGCTTACCGATGAAGCAGGTGCTTTCCGTCTGGAGGCTGTTTTCACTTCCCCATCCATTAAAAAGAGGGACAGACGCTATATCCACATCTATGTGAACGGCCGCCGTATCCAGGAGTATTCCCTGGTCCAGGCTGTCCAGTACGCTTATGATGAAATTCTCCCCGGCGGAAGTTTTCCGGCGGCATTTATCTTTCTTGATGTAGATCCAGAACTGGTGGATTTCAATATCCATCCAGCTAAGCGGGAAGCGAAGATAAAAAATCTGAAGGAAATCCATCATCAAATCGTACAGAGTCTGAAATCTTATCTGAACAGTACATTTCTCATACCGGACAGCGGGAGCACCGGTTTCTTCGGGAAAACAGCCGGAATAGCCGGCGAAAAGGAAGGCAGAAGGAAAGAATCCGGCGGATCACTTTTCCATACCGGACAATCGGTGGATTATTTATCCCTTCCCGTTCCGGACCGCCAGGATTCAGCCGAAAGGGCTTCCTCCGGCTATGGCCATACCCTTCCTGCAGGGAAGCACGGTGGACCGTCCTCATTCAGCATCGATATCGGGAAATGGAAGGGATATGCCGGCGGGACAGAATCCTTCAGGCCAGGGGATAAAACCGATACACCTGTTCAATCCCCTGCCGGAGGATCCGTGCGGTATATCGGACAGCTCTTCAATCTCTTTCTCCTGGCCGAACGGGATGAACAGCTTTTTCTCATCGATCAGCATGCCGCGCATGAACGCATCCTTTATGATGCCATCGTTGACGGGCCTCGGAATTCTCAGCAGCTGCTTGTTCCCCATGAATTCGATATAGAACCGGAACTGGAGGTATTCGTCGAAGACCGCCTGGAGGAATACAGGAAAATCGGTATACATATCGGGAAAACAGGGGAAAACAGGTGGCGGATAACACATCTGCCTGAACGCTTTTCAGGTCTGGAAGGAGAAATCGTCCAGGGTATACGAGAACAATCACTTCCCAAGGCTTCCTTTCAATCAAAACTTTTCGCCGATCTGGCGTGCAAAGCAGCAGTCAGAGACGGCGAAGTCCTCGATACGTATTCTGCAGAAGCTCTGGTGGAAAAGGCGCTCTCCCTGCCGATCCCGCGCTGCCCTCACGGACGGCCGATCTGGTTAAAGATCAGCAGAGAAGAGCTTTTTCAGGCGGTTGGTCGAACTTGAAAAGCCATTCTGCCAATCTTATCGCAGTCAGCAGGCTCTTCTGAACTCCCGGTCCGGATGATATTTGCCCCTTCATGACAAAAGCTGTTCTACCTGCTCCCGCTTTTCATAGCTCGGGTTTTTCTCCAGCAGGGTTTCCAGTATCTGCCGGGCCTTGTCAGGCTGACCATCGGCGAAGAGCAGTTCACCCAGACGATAATATGCATCCCAGTAATTGGGATCTATCTTGATCAGTTCAGCGAGGGTGTTCATCGCCTTTCCCCTCTGCTGTGTTTCGATATAGGCTATCCCCAGATGATACCGCATAAGCGTTGCACCGGGTTTTTGCGAAATAGCCCTGAGATAGTGGTCGATGCTGTCCGTATAAAGTCCTGCATGAAGATAGGTGTTTCCCAGATTGTTGTTCACCGCCATCGAATCAGGTGCGATTTCATATGCACGGAGCAGATACTTCAAAGATTTATCGTACGCCCCCTGTTCATCATAAATCTTGCCGAGGTTGACCAGCGATGAAAGGTAGCCCTGGTCAACCTTGAGGGACCGTTCATAGGCCTGTATGGCGGATTCAAGATTATCCGTATCCTCACTTGCCTTTCCGAGGATGTAGAGGTTATCCGCCGAGTCCGAATTGAGCTGCACCGATTTTATGGCATAAGTGAGGGCTGTATCCGCCTGACCCTGATCGATGAGTACTTTGGCAAGATTATAATTTGTCACCGGATCATCCGGATTCAGCTGGATCGCCTGTTTGTAAGCGTTTGATGATTTCTCATAATCCTTGTTTTTATAGTATAAATTTCCAAGCAGGCTCCAGTATGAAGCCTTCTGCGGCTTCAGTTGAACAGCCTTCTCCATATTTCCGATGGCTTCCCTGGTATTGCCCTTCATATCGTTTAGTTCGGCCATTTGGGAAAAGGCGATATCGCTGCTTTGATCGATCCGCGCGGCCTGTGAAAATGCATTCAGGGCGGCAGTTATGCTGTTCAGCTGCCGGTAGGTAAATCCCAGATTGAGATACGCTTTCAGAAACACTGGATCGTTATGAATAGCCGCTTCGAAAGACTGTCGGGCATCATCAAAACGCCCCATTCTGTACTGTGCTTTCCCCAGCTCGAACAGGATATTTTTATCCTCCGGGTTCAGTCTCGAAGCCTTTTTGTATGATTCTATGGCATTCTCATACTGTTTCTGCGATGCATACACCTTGCCGAGGGTATTATGGGGAACCCAAAGGTTTCCATCCAGCTTTATAGCTTCGTTGGCATATCTGATAGCCTTGCTGATGTTGTTCTGGCTGGTTTCATCTTCCTGAAAAAAGGATTCTCCCTTTTGTGCAACCGCCTGAGCACTCAGAGGATCTATGGAAAGGGCTTCATCAAAATATCCCCGGGCCTGAATATACTGCTGACCTTCCAGAGCACCGATCCCCTGTTCAATGAGACGGTCAACCTCCTCCTGCTTTCTTCTCTCAGCCTCAGCCATAGCTGCTCTTTCGGCTTCCAATTGCTTCCGCCGTTCTTCTGCCGCCTGCTTCTGCTGCTCTAGAGAGGCCAATTCCTCCGCTTTCCTGAGATCCAGTTCCGCCTGACTTTGGCCGTCCTTCATGGAATCTCCAAGCTCGGAGAGTGTGCTGACCAGCTCATCCTGCTTTTTCCTTTCCTCCTCTCTTCTGCTCTCCTCGGACTCTTCTTCAGCCAGCAGGCTCTGTTTTCTCGTCTCTACGATTTTATCCCGGAGGATCTTTGCCTCCTGATCATTCGAATCCTTTATGAGAAGGGAATCCACCAGATCCAGGGCCCTCTGGAACTCCCCCCGCTCAAAATATTCCTCTGCGAGAGTGAGGGTATTCTGCCGGACTCTTTGTTCTTCCGTAAGCTCCTGATCAGCCTCCGGAACTCCCCGGCCGATTCCTCCGAAAAGAATGATTCCCCCTCCTATCAGAACTGCAAGCAGTACAATACCAATAATCAACAGCAACCTTTTATCCATCAATTCACCCTTTCCTCTAATCAATCGACAATATCAAATTCTTGTTCGTATTCCTTCACATCCCCGGTTCCGGCCGACAGGTTCTGTGTTTCCTCTCCTGATTCCTCGAGAGAATCAAGTACCTGCTGAAGCAGCTCCTGCTGTCTCAGCTCCTCCTCTCTCCGCAGGCGTTCTTCCTCCTGCCGCTGCCGTTCAGCCAGCACTATCTTATCGTTCAGGAGGTTTATCATTTTCTCGATATTTTCCCTCTGTTCGGTGTTCGGCTCTAAATTGAGAAAAACCCTGTAGTCAGCTATAGCCTCCATATAATCTCCCTGCCGGACGAAGATATTCGCCCGGTTCAGATAAGGGCCTGGAAGTCTGCTGTTCGCCTGCAGAGCCTGATTATACATCTTCAACGCCTGATCGTACTGTTCCAGCTTATAGTAGTTATTCCCCAGATTATGGAGAAAATGTGTCTTTTTCCCTCCCGCACGGCTCAAGCCCTGTTCAAACGTGCGTATTGAAGCCTCGATATCGCCGAGCTGTTCATAACAGGTGGCAAGATACAGGTAGAGGTCACCATCATCCGGTGACTGCCGGAGGGCCGTCTCAAACAGGGGAAGCGCCTCGGCCGGTTTATTGTACATAAAAAGATCCAGCGCTTTCTCCTTTATATTGACCGGTTCGGCCGGTGAGGTTGATTGTGCGGGAAGAAATGTGGAACCGAACAGAACAAAAGCTGCCAAGAAGCTATAAAAATGAACCCAAACAGGTCTCATGTGAATAATATCCCCTTTTTATAGGTTTGACATACCACCATTTTCTCATTAATCTTCACTAAGGAGAAGACTATGCCAATTATAATTATCCTTATTGTATTCCTCGGCATCACACTAGGTATTATAACATTTTTCTTAGTCAAATCCATTATTACTCCCAAGCAGATTGAAACACTTTTTCAGCAGCTCAACAGCGGAAAATTATCCGCGGTCACCCGTGGAGTCAAACAGGTTTTAGCGAAAAACCCGCGTAACCTGGATGCACATTTCCTGCTCGGAAAAGTGTATCTCGAACAGAACAAGCCTGAACTGGCCCTCATGGAATTCCGCACCGTAAACCAGATCGGCGTATTTGAAAACCATACAAAGGAGGAGGAGTTCCGCATTATTATCGCTCAGCTGTACGATCGGTTTAACCAGAGCGAGGAAGCACTGAAGGAATATCTTCTTCTCATACAGCTCCAGCCGGATAAGGCCGAGCATTATCTTCACGCCGGCAGCCATTTTGAAAACAGAAACAAGTCAAACAAAGCTATGGCTTATTACCGTAAGGCTATCGAGCTCAATCCCCGCTTATCCGAAGCTCACCAAAGACTCGGATTTATCCTTTACCGGGGGAAAAAGCACCTGGAGGCAAAACAGGAGTTTGAAACCGCCATTAAATACGATTCAAATAATTATGAGGCTCTCTTCTATCTGGGTAAGCTGCAGAAGGAAAACCACGACTATGTCGCGGCTCTCCTCTCCTTTGAAAAAGCACAGCGGGATCAGAATCTCAAAGTGAGGGCACTCATTGAGAGAGGCAGCTGTTACATGAACATGGAGAATTTTGAACGCGCCTCTACCGAACTCGAACGGGCTGTAAAAATGAGTACCGATGCCGGATCGAAAGAAACACTCTACGCCCGCTATTTTCTTTCCCTCTGCTATGAAAAAGAACGCAGATTTGACGAGGCTATCGAACAATGGGAACTTATCTACAAACGGAAACCCTCCTTCAAGGATATAACGGAAAAGCTGAGTCAATATCAGGAACTGCGGACCGATGATCATATGAAAGATTATCTAACCGCCGGTACCCATGAGTTTCAGGAGATCTGCAAGGCCCTTACCGCCGGACCGATGGGCCTGACCATCCGTGACGTGAGTGATATAAGAAACGGCTGCCAGATCATCGCTGTCGATAACGATACACGCTGGCGGAATGCACGGAAAATGCCGAAACTTCTCTGGTTTATGCGCATTCCCGAGTCCATCGGGGAGGCACTTCCTAGATCCATTCATGAGGAGATGAGAAAACTGAATGTGGCCAGAGGCGTGATCATAAACTCATCCACCTTTTCCAGGAAGGCGTACGAATATTCCGAAAGCAGGCCCCTGGATCTCATTACGAAGGAAACGCTTCAGGAGTATCTCAACCAGATCGACTTTTCAGCTATTGGAACAAGCTGATTGAATAAGGATCCCAAACTGGTATGAAGTCAATGAAAATACTCTGCATCTCCGATAATATCGACCCTCTGGTCTATTCAAATCAATTGAAAGAGCGGTTCTCGGATATCGATCTGGTTCTGAGTGCGGGAGACCTCGACCTTTATTACTACGGTTTCATCGTGAGCACCCTCAATAAACCCCTTCTGTTCGTATTCGGAAATCACAATCTCAAACGGATCGGCTATTATCGTAAGGAATACAATGAAAACAGTCTTTCTCTCCCGGCTCTCGGTCCGTTTCTTGAGAAGACCTTTGGATCCACCTATATCGGCACGAAAGTTCTTCTCTCAAAAGGACTGATTATTGCCGGCCTCGGCGGCAGCATGAGGTACAATAACGGGCTCAACCAGTTTACCGAAACCCAGATGTTTTTTCAGATGTTCCGTCTTATTCCCCGTCTCCTCTGGCACAGAATTTTTCATGGCCGCTGGGTCGATATTTTAGTGACCCATGCGCCTCCCTTCGGTATTCATGACCGGAAGGACCGGTGCCATACCGGTTTTAAGTCTTTTCTTACCTTTATGAGGTGGTTCAAGCCGCGCTACCTTGTCCACGGACATGTTCACCTCTATGATCTGAATGAAGAAAGAAGCAGTACTTACCACAGCACAACCATCGTGAACGCATATGAGCACACTATCATAGAAATTGAGGTTCCATCCAATGGATCATAAGAATATCTATATTACGAATCGGGCTAGGGAAGACTTCAATAAAGCCCGTTCCAGGGCAACCATTTCTCAGCTCCTCTTCTCCCTCACCCCTGAACGGCAGCATCTGCTTTCCCTGGAGGATGTAAGAGCCCTTCTCCGCCCCACTTCCGAATGCTACAAAGGAATGCAGGCGGTTCCGATCCAGAAAATCATCGGCAGTGAAGGAAGGTATAAGGATTTCACCAAGGCATTTTTGCCAAAAAAAGAATTTATACGCGGGCGATGGGAAAGTATCGACAGGGCCCATCTGTCCGATGTAATCCTCCCGCCAATTAAATTGTATGAAATCGGCGGGGTCTATTTCGTTCGAGACGGAAACCACCGGGTGTCGGTGGCCCGAATGCAGGGGGTGGAAGCTATCGATGCGGAAGTGATCGAACTTGATACGGAAATAAAGCTGAGCCCGGGAATGACGACAACGGATCTGAAGGAAGCGGTGATACAGTACGAGAAAATGAAGGTTTTTTCAGATACCGGACTCGACACCATAATCCCCCCGGAGGAAGTCCTTTTTTCTGAACCCGGCCGTTATGTGGAAATGCTGCGTCATATTCAGGGTCACAAATATTTTCTCAATCAGAAAAAAACGATGGAAATTCCCTTTCTCGAAGCGGCTTCTTCGTGGTACAACACCCTCTACAAACCGATTGTTCGAATCATCGAACAGGAAAATATCATTCATCGTTTTCCGGGACGGACTATATCGGACCTCTATATGTGGATCATCAAGCATTGGGACGGCCTCAAGAAAAAATATGGAAACAGTTTTTCCCTGCACCTGGCCGCCCGGGACTATTCTCAAAGGTACGGACAAAGTATCCGGGAACAGATTGTCGAATATCTGAAGAGGCTCTTCAGATGGAGATAACGGCAGAACTGTGAAATTGTTTATTCCCGTGTCAGTCTGAAAGGTCCTGAAACCAGGCCGAAACCCGCTTCTTCATCAAAAGTGTGCAGCCAGATACTCGATATTCCCGATTCAATCCACTTTGCATAGGTGTCTTCTGCTATCTTTCTGCCCTCGACAGTTTCGGACCGAACGAAGGCGCCCTGTTCATTGTAGCAACGGATGTTCACCCTTCCCTTCGGACTCGAAAGGAACCCGGAATCCGAATCATCAAACCGGGGGAACTCCGATATGCCGATCGGCCCCTGCCGGATACCGATAATTTCATTTTCAACATAAAAGGCGGTTTCGGCCTTTTCTCCGGCTTTGTCAAAAACTTCCACCGTGTATCGCCCCCTGGGAAGGGCTGAATCATTGTGCATTCGGATGCCGTTGACCCCCATCCAGGTTTCCCCATCCCTGTCCAGCCGGCGGGTGTTTTCCGCAGACAGACGCCATTCCAGTTCCGCTTCCCGCTGCAGGATTATGAACTCTTCAATATCATCGATCCCGTCGGCATCATCGATCATCAGGAAGAGACTCAGTTCCTCATGCTGCTGATCAGTTTCGGGGGTCAGGACCACATCGAGCTGCCAGAAGAGCTGATTTACTTCCGGAGGAGCACCGGCACAGGCGATCACTCCGAAAAGGAAAATCAGAAAGAGGCTCAGGACTTTGATACAATCAGCTCTTTTTCCCATACAGCATCTTATTGACAACAGGATTGGAATAAGCTTCCAGAAGGATTTTTCTGACATCCTTTGACAACCTTCGAAAACGCAGTATGAATCGCTGTTTGTCGAATTCCGAATAAGACTGATCGAAGAGGTCTGTATCATGCCGCATGTCATAGGCAATAAAGTTCGTCGACCACAGTTTATAGCCTTTCTGGATACGTTCATCTATGGCTGCCGCCAGTCCCTTCTCATTCTCATAGTCCGCTTTCATGGGTTCACTGAAACTGTAATGAACTTTTCCTTTGAATCCTTTCATGCCTGCGGTAATGCTTACAAGATCTTCGTATTTTCTTTTCTGGTGCTTGCCCCGGGTCCGGGTGCGGTGGATCTCCCAGGCCTTCATCCTGTCACAGGGATCATATTGATAGGAAATCGCTACAGGTACGATGTTCACACGGCTCATGAACTCCCTGAAGCTGATTTTTTCCTTTCGATAGGCCATGTAGAGCATTTTTATAATGGCGGGATTCGTCAGGTCCATCCCGTCTTTGGACCGCCCTGAACTCTGGGCAATCCACAATGAATATCCCTGCTCATTGATATGCCGGAAATAACTGGAAAGCCGGATACTCTCCAGATACTGTTCTCTCGGCGGCAGATTGCGCTTTACGATTACTCCCCTGTTTATCCGGATCAGGTCTTCAATCGCATCGTTAAAAAGCAGATTGTCACCGAAGGCAATTTGCGCCATCGATAGTCTGTTTTTTGCAAGGATATAATCGAGCAGGGCCGGATCAAGTACGATATCCCGGTGATTGGTAATAAAAATGTACGGGGTATCATGTTTCAGATGTTCCACGCCGGAATAGCTCAAACCGCTGATAGTCTTTTTCACAATAGGGTGCAGCAAGGTATCAACAATGATTTTTCGTTGAAAAGCATCCACATTCGCAATATTACCCAATTTTATCTTCAGGTAGGCATGCAGTGCTGTATCTATGAAAAACGCGAATATCCGGGCAGTTCTCGGGAGAAAGGCTGTGCGCAATCCCGATATCAGCCATTTGTTCTCCCAGAGCCGGCGGATTACCTGTTCAACCTCGTCATCCCGGTAGGGCCGTATATCATCGAAATTCATCTCTTCAATCATGTATCCTTCCTCAGAGACACAGCATATCTTAATTGTCCCTGTAAAGTAAAGAGCGATATTGATATTGCATCACCCGCCGTTTCGTATTACCGTATGAATTAGAAAGGAGAAGTTGACAGATTACCGCTGAAAGAGAGGAGGAATTAACACAAAGCTTATTGTTTTCTCACATTTCGCGGGATATAATGATCCAGAAACTGATTTTAATAAAAAATAGGAGGATGTAAAATGATCAAGAAGAGAGCATTACTCTTGTTACTGATCACTGTAATTGCATGTGCTGTACTGTTCAGCGGGTGCAAAGCGAAAGAGCCGGAATTGGGGACTGAAGACAACCCGATCATTTGGTCCTTTGTACCTTCGGGCGAGATGGAGAGGGTAACAGCCGGGGCTGAGGCTGTTGCAGATCTGCTTCATGAGGAAACCGGTTATTTCTTCGATACCAATGTAGCCACCGAGTATGTAGGTGTTGTCGAAGCCATGAGCAGCGATCCGCCCAAAGCCCACATGGCATCTCTTGCTACCTTCGCCTACATCATGGCCGCCGACCGGGGAGTCGCAGAGGCTGAACTGGTATCGGTACGTTTCGGCAGTCCAACATACAACGGACAGTTCATCACGCGCAAGGACAGCGGAATAAATTCCGTCGAGGATTTTGCGGGAAAAACCTTCGCCCGCCCCGATCCCCTTTCCACCAGCGGATGGATTATCCCCATGGTTACCATGAAGGCAGCCGGCATCGATCCCGATCGTGACCTTAAGAACGTCGTAGATGCGGGAAGTCATGATACCGTTGTTTCGGCTGTATACAACGGTGATGCGGATGTAGGCTCAACCTATGTTGATGCCCGGACGCGAATGGAAGAGGACTACCCTGATGTTATGGAAGAGATAGTCGTAATCAGCGTCACCGAAGATATCCCCAATGACGGTGTACAGTTCCATCCTTCCGTTTCCGAAGAGATGCGCGGGAAAGTCGTCGACGCTCTGCTTAAAATTGTGCAGACCGAAGAAGGGAAGGAAGCACTCAACACCGCTTATCAGTGGAATGATCTCGAAGTGCACGGCGATGAGTTCTACGATCCGTTCCGGCAGGTGCTCCAGGCGGCCGGTATGAATGTTCAGGATGTAATGGATTAATTCAGTACATCAAACCTGTAAAAAGTTATATTCCGAGGGGGGCATGAAAACCCCCTCTCGGTGTTTTTCAATAATACAAGTGAGGATACCATGTTAGAAATACAAAATCTGTCAAAGGTATACCCCGATGGTACCCAGGCGCTGAAGAACGTCAGTTTTACAGTGGAAGACGGAGAGTTCCTGGTTATCATCGGTCTCAGCGGGTCGGGAAAATCTACTCTGCTGAGATGCATCAACCGGCTGGTCGATCCGACGGAGGGGCAGATACTCTTTGACGGTAAAGATGTAACTGCCGCTGAAGGGACTGAGCTTCGCCTGATCAGACGGAAAATCGGTATGATTTTTCAGCATTTCAATCTTGTAGACCGTTCTAACGTCCTGACGAACGTGCTTTCCGGGAAACTTGGCTATACCAATCCATGGTCCAGTCTGATGCACAGGTTTCCATCAGAATCCAAAGAAGAGGCGCTTCGAGCCCTGAGAAAAGTCGGCATCGAAGACCAGAAAAACAAACGTGCCGATGAGCTGTCCGGCGGACAGCGGCAGCGGGTGGGTATCGCACGCGCGTTGATGCAGAATCCAAGCATGGTCCTGGCCGACGAACCGGTGGCAAGTCTTGACCCTGTATTGGCGCATACCATACTCGGCTATATCGAACAGCTGAATCAGGAAAACCACATCTCGGTTCTCTGTAGCCTCCACTATCTCGACCTCGTACAGCGGTATGCCACCAAAGTCATAGGTCTGAAAGATGGTGAGATCGTGTACCGGGGAACCCGGGAAGACATCCAAAGCATGACGGATGAGCAGTTCAAGGAAATCTATGGAGAAGAAGCTGAACGGGTAAGCGCAGGCACCCTGAGCGGGGGGATACACTGATGTCACAGATAATCATGAAACAGAAAAAGAAATCTCCCGTCAACGCTCTGACCGCGATCATCCTTTCGGCAATTCTTCCCGGGGCGGGGCAGATAGCCGCTCTGCGTATCCGGCGTGGGCTGCTGCTTTTAGGCTCTGTTCTCAGCATAGGAGGACTTCTCCTGTGGCGGATACAGGTATTGGGTCGCCTCGCCGAGGGCTTCTGGCCGACCCTCTTCAAAGCCCTTGATAAGGCAGGCTTTTTCGTAGGCTTCGGACTGCTGGCCTTCACTTTCCTCTGGATCTGGATTGCTGTTGATGCCGGCCGTCAAACCAATCCGAAAAAACAGTATGGGAATTCCATCTTTTTCCTGATTCTTCTGGTCTTTTTCACCATCGGCTGGCAGATAAGCGAAATAAGTATTCTCAAGCTCACCAGTGACGCGAATGAGGCATGGGTCCCGCTTTCCAAGATACTCTGGCCCTGGGAATCCGCGGTAACCAGGGATACCGACACGCTTCAGGGTTCAGCGGATATTATGGTTGACTCTGAAGGCGAACCGCCCGCCATGCCGGTAAAGGAAGAAGGCCTGCCCTATATCCGTTCAGAACCCAACTTCGGAAGGCTTTCCTCGCTGGATGAAGATAATGAGATAATCCCCGGCACCCGGATCACCCTGTACGGTGAAAACTTCGCCCCGAATACCAGGACCCAGATATGGTGGAGCGATTCCATCGGAAACGAATTCCGTCCCAGATTCAAGGGGGAATACGTGTCAACGGTTACCGATGCCGACGGTTCCTTCGAGCTTGAGATGATTATGCCGTACCGTTTGATTCCTCCGAGTGCCCGGGGTATACAAATCCATCAAGTCATGGCTCGCCAGGTCAGCGAAATCGGTCCATTGAAACCAAGTGAGCCTCTCATACTTACCATCGAACTTATCATTGAAACGATTTTCATGGGAATGATGGCTACCTTGTTCGGGATCCTCTTTTCGGTACCCATCAGTTTTCTCGCAGCGAGGAACCTCATGTCCAGTTCCCCCATCACGATGGCGATCTATTACATAACCCGTACTATACTGAACATCGTCCGCGCCATCGAGCCCCTCATCTGGGCCCTCATTGCAGTCGTGTGGGTCGGCCTGGGTCCCTTCGCGGGAATTGTTGCCCTGACCATCCATTCCATAGCAGCTCTCGGAAAGTTATACTCTGAAGCCATCGAGGGTATCAATCCCGGTCCGATTGAAGCTATACAGGCAACTGGAGCCAACAAACTTCAAACCATCATGTTTGCGGTTGTTCCGCAGATGATACCGCCTTTCGTCTCCTTCACGATCTACAGATGGGATATAAACGTCCGTATGTCCACTGTCATCGGTATGGTCGGCGGCGGAGGTATCGGTTTTCTCCTGGTACAGTATATCCGGCTTCTCGAATACCGGTCGGCGGGTATAGCTGTATGGTTCATCGCGATTACCGTATCGATCCTTGACTATGTAAGTGCAGAAATCCGTCAGCGTTTTGTGTAAACAGCTCCCGGAATAAAAAAAACCCCGATGACAGAAATGCATCGGGGTTTTTTAACATTATCAGGATTATCAATAAATACCGACAAGGGCTTTGATATATTGTGATCTCTCATACGCTTCAGGATGTTCCAGTGACTCCTGGCTCATTTTTCCCCTGAAATCATCCAGTACTGCAAATCCTTTCCTGTCCATGTAGGCTTCAATCTCCTTCAGGTAGAGACCGATCTGGTCAATTCCGCCCTTCATCAGAGCCGAACACATCTCTACGGCACTGGCCCCGGCCAGAATCTGCTTGATGATATCTTGACTCGAATGGATACCCGTAGTGGCCGCGAGGTCGGATTTAAGCTTGCCCGCGAGGATCGCAATCCACTGAAGGGTAAAAGCCATCTCTTCGGGCGCGCTGAAGGCCTGAGCGGAAGTGATCTTGAGATTCTCGATATCGATGTCCGGCTTGTAGAAACGGTTGAATAAAACAAGGCTGTCCGCTCCGGCATCGGAAAACTGCTTCATCATATGGGCCAGACCTGAGAATTGACTCCCTAGTTTTAAGCCGACAGGAATATGTACCCGGCTTTTTACCTTTCTCAGAATATCGAGATACTTCTTTTCAATAACCGTTCCTGGCGTCTCGGCGTCAGCAGGTATAATAAAAATGTTCAATTCAAGCGCGTCCGCGCCCATTTTTTCAAACCGCTCGGCATATTCAATCCAATTACCGTCGGATACACAGTTCACGCTTGCAATAACGGGGATGGAAACAGCAGCTTTTGCCTGTTCAACCAGCTCAAGGTACTCATTGATGTAGAAATCCTTGCTTGTCTCTTCGAAATAATCATATGCATCGGTATAGGCATCGAAGTTCAGTTCACCGATCATTCGATCGGACTCCAGATTGATCTGTTCCTCAAAGAGAGACTTCAGTACGACTGCACCTGCTCCCGCTTCGTCACATTTTTTGATATTTTCTATGTCATATGTAAGTCTCGAGCTGGAAACGATGATCGGATTTCTTAATTCCAGCCCCATAAAACGAGTCGATAAATCGCTCATCTGCTCTTTCCTCCTTCACTAAAACAAGCTTCATTGTAATGAGAATATCCCTGGATTACAAGTAATCAGCTTTTTCCGGCAGCTACTTCTTTCCCGTGTTTTTATAAAAAGGCGTTTTTACGAGCTTCGCCCTTCTCCGTTTTTTGTTGATTTCAAGTTCAATCTCATCCCCGATTTTCAATCCGATACCCCGGCTGATAAGTACCAGACCGCAAAAAGAGCCGAGCATTATGGATTTCGATCCGCTGGTTACCGTTCCTATTTCTTCTCCCGAGGGAAGAAAGACCTTGTAATGCTCCCTCGGTACACCCCGGTCAATCATCTCACAGCCCCGAAGACTTCGCGGGATTCCCTCCTGCTTCTGCCTTTTCAGCGCGTCTTTTCCGCAGAAGTCCTCACCTTCGAGATCAACGAATACTGAAAGATTCGCCTCCAGCGGACTGATGTCCCTGCTCAGTTCATGACCGTACAGAGGAAGCTTCGCTTCGAAGCGAAGGGTGTCCCGGGCGCCGAGACCGCAGGGGAGCACCCCCCTGCCCGATGTTTTTTCCAGCAGGAAATTCCATAGATCCCCTGCATCTTCACTTCTGCAGTATATCTCAAACCCATCCTCGCCCGTATATCCGGTTCTCGATACGATGCAATCATGACCGTTCACCGATATCCCATCCTTGAAATGAAAGAATTCGATGTCATCCACCACATCTCCTGCGATTTCCCGGAAATACTGGCTTGCCTTCGGACCCTGAAACGCAAGCTGGGCGTAATCAGAAGAAACATTCCGTATACGGGGAAAGGGGGACTGGGAAGATACCCGGGGATTCTCCTTCACGATCCAGTCGTAATCCTTTTCCGTATTGGCGGCATTTACCACAATAAGGTACTTATCACTCGAATATTTATAGATGATCAGGTCATCCACAACACCCCCGTCAGGATAGCACATGGGACTGTACAAGCATTGATACTCCGTCATCCCCGAGACGCTGTTTGTAACCAGCCAGTCAATATACTCTTCACTTCCGGGCCCCTCGACAAGTATTTCTCCCATATGTGAGACATCGAAAAGTCCGGCGTTTTCTCTCACAGCCAAATGTTCCTGAATAATACCTTCGGAGAAGTGAACCGGAAGCTCCCAGCCCCCGAACTCGATGATCTTCACTCCCTTATAATCCTTATAGACATCATACAGAGGTGTTCTTTTTGACATGATCTTTCCTCCTATAAAATATATGGTACCCGCAGGTTAAAACCCTGATACACCACAAAGGTTTCCACCTCGCGGATCTCATCAATTCGAGAGAGTTCATCCGTAAAGAACTCCAGGAGTCCAAATCCACTGCTTTCATCCAAAAGCACATGAACTATGAGATCGTATCTGCCGGTAACCACACTGACAGAGACCACACCCCTCATGCTGTTCAATTCCTTTCCCTTCCGCACGAGTTCCACGGTTGTCAGTTTTATACCCATGACAATCATGCGATGGCCCGGCAGACACTCGGGGTCAACCAGGCCAGTGATCTCCAGGATTCCTTCTTCCATCAGTTTATTTACCCGGGAACGAACGGTGTTTTCGGTGATGGACAGCTCTTCAGCAATCGCACCGAAGGATTTCCGTCCGTCCCGCAAGTGCTTGATAATGCTTATATTCGTTTCATCGATTTTCATATACTTGTTTCTATCCTACTCCGTCTTTCATGATTTGGCAAAACTTTTCATAAACTCCGCCAGACTCTCTACCGCCTTCAAGGGTAAACTGTTATAGATAGAAGCACGACATCCCCCGACACTCCTGTGACCTTTCAATCCCAGCATACCGAGTTCTGCTGACTTCTTGAGAAACTCTGCTTCGAGCTTTTCATCCCTGAGCCGGAAGACAACATTCATCGTCGAGCGGTATTTTTTATCCACCGGACAGTTATAGAATCCCTTGCTTTCATCGATAACACGGTATAACAGTCCTGATTTTTCCTGTGCTCTCTCCGCCATCGCTTCGGCTCCGCCCATTTTCTTCACCCATCGGAGGACCAGATTGATAGCCCAGATCGAGAATACCGGGGGAGTGTTGTAGAGAGAGTTTTTTTCGGCATGGGTCTTGTAACTGAGATATGCCGTCAAATTATCAGGAGCATTCTCCCAGAGATCATTCCGAAGAATAACTACGGTTGTGCCGGCAGGCCCCAGATTCTTTTGAGCTCCGGCATAGATCAAGCCGAACTTTTCGACCGGCACGGGTCTGCTGAGAATATCACTCGACATATCGGCAACCAGGGGTACTTTTCCGGTACTCGGCCATTCCTTCCACTGCAGCCCCCCGATGGTTTCATTGGAAGTGAGGTGCACGTAGGCTGAATCTTCCGAGGGATGGACATCCTGAGCAGCCGGCAGGCTGGTATAGGAGTTGTCTGCACCGTCATACAGTACGTGTACTTTTCCGACCTTCTCGGCATCCTTGATGGCTTTGCCTGCCCAGGCTCCGCTTTTTACATACTCTGCCGTTTTTCCCTGCGTCAAAAGATTCATCGGGACCATGGAAAATTGAAGAGTAGCGCCGCCACCAAGAAACAGAACGCTGTAATTATCAGGAATGTTCATAAGCTCCCTGAATAACTCTACCGTTTCATTATGTACTCCATCATACACAGCTCCTCTGTGACTTGCTTCTATGAGGGAATACCCATTGTTCTGATAATCCGCCAGTTCCGCCTGAAGTTCCTTTAAAACCTCTTCCGGCATGACCGCCGGTCCAGCGTAAAAATTGAGCTTTCTGTTCATCTTTAACCTCCATAAAAAACATTTTCAATTATACAATATGCTTCTTCACCGATCCTCATGAGGTTTTCCCTGCTGCCGGCACCGATATGCGGTGTCATGAGGGTGTTCGGTGCTTTTAGAATCGGATAATCCCGGGCCGGCGGGTCCGTCGGCCACACATCGGTGGCGTACCACCGTACTTTTCCATCCTCCAGGGCTTTCTTCATATCCTCAGCGTTTACGGTAGGACCCCTTCCCGTATTTATTACCACCGGTTTCTTTTCACATGCTTCGATAATATCCGAGTTGAATAAATTCTCCGTCTCCTCCGTCAGGGGAAGGTGCAGGGAGATGTAATCAGCTTCCCGCACAGCTTCTTTCAGGGACGGTTTCATATCAGCCCATTTACTCGATTCCTTATATTTATCATACGCCACAACACACATCCCAAAAGCTTCCGCTCTTTTCGCCACTTCCGTGGCAATATTACCTATCCCGACCAGACAGAGGGTTTTTCTGAACAGTTCATTTCTTTTCAATGAACTCTTGAGCCATTCCCCCCTCGTCATACCGGTATGAGCCTGTACGAGATGATTCGGGATAGAAAGCATAAGGGCAAATGTTAGCTCCGCCACCGATACCGACGAGGCTTTCGGGGTGTTGCGGACAATTATCCCTTTCTGTTTCGCATAATCCACATCGATATTATCGATTCCCACCCCGCCGCGTACAATGAGCTTCAATTGCGATGCCTTATCGATGAAATCCCTGGTGCATTTCGTCTTGCTTCGGACCAAAACCACATGTGCTTCATCCAGCCTGGAGGTGTCCGTAGTCACTTCCCCGAGCCTGGCAAGTTTTTCCGGAAGTGAGCTGTCGAAAGGATCAGAAATCAGTATGAGCATAGAGCCTCCCCTAGTTTATGTAGGTTCTATACTACTTAATAGTGAAGAGGGTGTCAAACGATGTAATTTAACTTTTCAGTAATTTTCAGCAGAATATATTAGTTATCACTAAATTTTTATAATGAGGATAAGGCATTATATTTGTATTTCAATATATAAAAATATAGACAATAAAAAAGCCGGATATATCCGGCTTTTTGAAGCATATCAATCCTAATAATTTTTCATTGACTGAATTTTTCTCAGCTTCTTCATCTGTTTGCGCTCGAGGGCTTTCTTCTTCCGGTTTTTTATGGTAGAAGGCTTTTCAAAATATTCACGTTTCTTCCATTCACGAATAATGCCTTCCTTCTCTACCATTCTCTTAAAACGTTTGAGCGCTTTTTCCAGTGGTTCACTTTCATCTACTCGAATGTAGGCGATTATCATCACCCCCTTTCACCCAAATTTTTCATTCCTCTGAAGAGGTGGACTGTATTTTGTCAGGTATCGCCTCCTGTGTCAATAACCTCGGATCAACCGCTGTTCCATTCACCCGTATCTCCCAATGAAGATGGGGACCTGTCGCCAGGCCTGTCCTTCCTACCCTTCCTATTCTCTGTTTTTCCCGGACGAAGTCGCCGACGGATACAGCAATATCGGAGAGATGGAAATATACACTATAGACTCCGGGTAGATGCTCTATTACAACGCTTTTTCCGGATATATAGCGGTCCTTTGCCAGAACGACTCTGCCGCTGCCCGCCGCCAGGACAGGTGTCCCCTCCCGCGCGGCCATATCAATTCCTGCATGTATCGAGCGGCTCTGCCGGTCATCACTGTAATGATATATTCTTCTGTCTCCGTATTCCGAAGAAATTCTGAAGTATTCAAGGTGTTCAAAAGGAAGCGGTGCTTCGAAGGAAAAAGCACTGTAATCTGCCTGCGGATTGAACAGCGCATAGAGAGCCTGGATCTCCAGGGCTTCCGTCCTTATTCTTTCATCATCCGAGGTTCTCAGATCGGTAAGTGCGTCATCGAGGTCTATCCGTTCGCTCAGGAACTCTCTCGGATACACTGTAAAAGGTTTTCCCCTGTGGAGGGAGGACTGCATACCGCTGGCAGAGAGGGTATACCTTCCAGGTTCTATGGTAGACGGGAGGGCCAGAAATATCCGAGTTTCCCCGTCCATCTCAAAAGCCCGGGCAGCGGTGATTTTCTGCCGCTCCTTATCGAAAAGCGTTACCGAAACGACTTCCTCCACCGGTTCATCAGTTTTTATAACGACAACTTCACCGGGCCTGCCTTCTCCGGGGAAGGATACATCCTGAGCACCCAGTCCGACTGCAACCAGGAACAGGACTAAAACGATGAGTCTTGACCGGAAGTGAGTTCTGATAATTCTGCAGTTCTTCATCAGCTTCGCTTCAGGTCCAGAATAGTCAATTGGGAAGTCTCGGTGTTCTGAAAATAATTTCTGCCCAGTCTGAAAACGACATCCACCGAATCTCCAAGAGAGAAATCCTTGTTCACCTTATCGCCGGCTCTCCAGTATATCGCAGGCCACTTGTAAGTCCCTGAATCCAGAAGCATTTTCACATGCAGCTGCTCTCCTTTTCCGACCAGATTCAGCTGCAGAATTTTCAGTTTCCGGACAAGAAAAACGATGGGGGGATTATCCTCTCCATACGGCTCGAACTGCTCAACCAGACGATGCAGCTTCGGTTCGAGATATCCTATCGGCAGTTCCGCATCTATATCGAGACTCTCCTCCTCCTGTTCCTGAGGAGAAAGCTGATGAACTTTGCGGGTAAAAAGCTCCTTGAACTCATCAAACCTGTCCTGCTGGAGACTGAAACCTGCCGCATAATCGTGTCCTCCATAATCCATGAACAGATCATCAAAGTTTGAAAGAAAGTTTTTCAATCGAAACCCTTTTACACTTCGCATACTTCCCACGAGGTGAGTGTCCAGCTTTGCGATAACAGCGGCCGGGACACCGAAATACTGAACCAGCCTTGCAGCGATGATTCCGGTAATTCCCCGGTGAATCGCTCCATCCCGGACCAATACCATCCTTCCCTTCAGTTCATCCAGACTGCGCTCAGCCTTCGGGAGAATTTTGCTCCAGGCAGTTTCACCGAGTTTCTTCCGCTGCCTGTTGAGAGACAGGATTTCTTCCGCCAGTTTTCTGCGCTCTTCAGGGTCTTCGCTCATGAAAAGCCCCGCTGCCTTATCCGGCACTCCCAGCCTGCCGGTGGCGTTTATGGCTGGAGAGATCTGCCACCCGATATCGGTCGTACCAATCCGCTTGCCGAGAAGTCTCTGCTGGATAAGCAGTTCATGGATACCAGCCCTCTCCAGAGAGTTGAGCTGTTCCATTCCCTTCTTCACCAGCAGCCGGTTCTCATCATGGAGAGGCATCAGATCCGCAAGGGTTCCGAGGGCCACCAGATCCAGATATTTCACATACTGGTCCGATAGACCTGGATACCGGTGCAGAGTGTACGATTTGAATAAGTTCAGAAAAATATCAATTTCCGAAGCTGTTCCGTTCTGATATTTGCTTGTGCTGCTGAGGTCTCTGATTTTAAGAAGGCTCCTGTTCTTTGTTCTTGGAAAAACCTTCCATATTTCCGGTGCCGCATCTATCAGATGGATGTCCACATTCGGGCCGAAAGCCTTCTGGAGTAATTTCCGATGCATCGCTTCATCATACACAATTATCTGTTTATCAAGCAGAAAGGCTGCAATTCTCGTCTGATCGGGTCGCACGATACCCGGCACCAGACTCTCGGTGATCCGGTCGAGTTCGACCAGATTGCACATCTTCACCGCTTCAAGAATAACCGTATCGTTCCCCGGTCTCGTATGCAGGAGTACTATCTCCTGCTTGTAGAGGTCGGTCCGGCTGAATTCGAGAGCCCATAGCAGTTTTGCGACAACCCCGCAGCCGGCCAGGTCCCGAAAGGGATAACCCGATTCTTCCATCTTGGGATCGATGATTGCGAAAGCCGGCGGAAGCTGATCCTGAGGGATGTGATGGTCGATCACGATTGTGTCGATACCCAACTCCCTCAGTCGGGAGATTTCACGGATATTCGAAATTCCGCAGTCCACCGTTATCAGGAGCTGTCCTCCATCTTCTGCAAATTTTTCCACCCCTTCCAGAGTCAGACCATAAGGATCGTTCCCGAGGGGCAGTCCCCATTCCACCTCCAGGCCAAGCTTACCGAGGCCTTCCCTCAGCAGCACGGTGGAGGTGATTCCGTCCACATCCCGATCACCGAAAATTTTGACCTTTTCTCCTTCCGCCGCCGCCTGCAGAATCCGATCCACAACCTCTTCCATCTCGGTGAACAGAAACGGATTGTGAGTGAATAGCAGATCGTCCTCCAGGTAGAATTTGAGATCCTCCGGCTGTTCCACTCCCCGGCGTACTAAAACAGCTGCGGTGAGAACATCAACTTCGTACTTGTCCGCTATACGGCGTACAGCATCCTTATCTATTTCCTGTTTGTTCCATTTCATACGTGTTTTTTCCTGCCGGTAAGCGGTACAGAGCATAGTTCCTCATACTCCGCACCGTTCGGCTTCAGATGTGAACGGTACAGCACTACTGTCTCCGCGATGAAGGAAGCGGCAATATCTTTTCCTTCTTTCATTACGTCGGGCCATATCCGGCTGTCCTTATTCCTGGCTATAGTCAGGTGAGGAATGAAATTCCTCCGATCCGCTTCCACGATACGGCCTATTCCGTTCGTGAGCGCTTCGTGTACCTTCCGGCATTCGGAAATTCCTTCGGCTATATGCAGATACACTACCCTGGGCTTCCCCTTCCGTGGAAATGATCCGAGCCCCCTGTACACGATCCGGAAGGGGCTTTGGACCGGAACCACTTCCCGGAGAACCTGGCATAGAGGGTCCACCAGGGCTTCCCGGACTTCTCCGAGAAACATCAGGGTTATATGCAGGGCATCCATCCCTACCCATCGCAAGTCGGGATACGCACCCCTCAGCGGAGCCGATCCAAGTATAATTGACTCCCGAACATTTTCCGGGACGGGAATCGCGGTAAAAAGTCTCATACCAGTCCCTTTTGCAGCATCATCAGCGGATATCCTATAACATCCTCCACATAGGCAAGAAGCAGCCTTTTCAGCTCACTGCTTTCGATCGAAGGGATAGATACCCCTGTAGTTTTTTCCAGAGAGACACCGGATGTATGCAGCAGATAATTCCGGGCGGCCGGAGTCATCCGCAGGGCCCCATACTCATATCCGCACCCTTCTCCGACCAACTGGCCCTTCTGCATAAAAAGGCTTTCATTTCGTTCCAGCTGCCTCCCGCATTCACCGCAGTTAAGTATATCCGGCTGGAAACCTGTCAAATCGAGAAACCTCCATACAAACTGAATGAGAAGCTGGTCAATCCGCTCGGCAGTATCGAGGAGCTGAAGGCTCCTGTGTGCCAGATCATAAAGATCGGTAAAATTCCCGCCGCCGGCAAATGACTTCATGATCAGCTCAGACCAGAAAAGTGCCGTGTAATAACGTTCCAGCTGGCCTCTCAATTCCTCATGAACACATACCGGATAGATTTCACTTACCTTGTATCGGTCCTTCACCGGATCATGATATATCCGCATGTCACCTTCGATGAATATTTCGGTGACCCCGGACAGCCTGCTTTTCCCCTTGTAGGCTCCGAAAGCAGTAGCATGAAGAACACCATGTTCGGGCGAAAGAATCACGAGTC
>Ga0272441_10000210_pt1 | contig 134542 bp, 108 predicted proteins | sample SSMProp6N_FD_193582 | JGI IMG/M metagenome (GOLD analysis project Ga0272441, IMG submission 193582) | Marine sediment archaeal communities from Little Sippewissett salt marsh, Falmouth, MA, United States - SSM-Prop-6N | ecosystem: Environmental > Aquatic > Marine > Wetlands > Sediment ...
TTTGGTTCCTGTTGAGGCACGAGGAGGGCGAATACCGGGAGTATTCAACCGACGAGAAACGAAGACAGGGGCCGAAATAGCAAGCAAATTTTGGGTCAGATTTCTGTTCCACCCCACTAGGTCGCGGTGCTCGAATTCTCGAAAAATCACGACACATGGAAACAGTATTCGAGATATCGAACACCGTCCCCCCCCCAAAGCGTGTATAATCCGCAGGGTGGAGTCCTAAGTCGCACCTGCGGGCCCGCCACGGTGCGAGGGCGGCTCGATGACAACGCGGGGGACACCGCAGAATAAGAACACCGAAGGTTCTCTGGCGAGGACCCGGAGCACAGGTGCAAACGGCTGTGACTGTGCAGCCTGTAGTGTGGGGAGAACGGATGGCTGAGAAGAAGAGCCCGGACCCGGGCGAGGTCGCGACGGAGCTGGCCGTGCTGCGTCGGCGGGTGGCGGAGCTCGAAGGGGCGGACGTCGCCCTCGTCAGCGCCGAGGACGCCCTGCGCGCGGCGGAGCACCGGTTCCGGGTGTACGTGAACAACGCGCCCGAGGCGATCTTCGTGGCCAACCGAACCGGCCGCTTCGTGGACGTGAACCCCGCCGCCTGCCGCATGACCGGGTACCGCGAAGAGGAGCTGCGCACCATGTCCATGGCCGACCTGGCCCCCCGCGAGGATCAGCTCCCCAGCGGCATGGAGCAGCTCGACTCGGTGCGCGAAACCGGCACCGGCGGCGGGGAGTACCCCATCGAGCGGAGGGACGGCACAATCGCCTGGCTCTCCATGAGCGCCGTGCTGCTCGAGCGCGGGCGCGTGCTGGCTTTCTGCCGGGACGTGACCGAGCGGCGGGAAGCCGAGGAGCGGGTGACACGGCTCCAGGTGCTCCTCGACGCGGTCATCGCCCAGTCCTCGATACCCATGGCCGTGGCGCTGCCAGACGGCACCCTGGAGATCATCAACGACTCCTGCCGGGAGCTGCTCGGCGTCACGGACGAGCCGGAGTGGCGACGCGGCCTGAACCTGCTGACCCACGCCATCTCCTGGCAGCACCTGGACGCGAACGACCGGGAGATTCCCCGGGAGGACCTGCCCATCGCCAAGGCTCTGATCGGCGGGGCCAGCCGCAACATGGAGATGAAGATCCGGCGCAAGGACGGCACCGAGCGTTGGACCTGCGTGGACGGCGTGCCCATCCGAGGCACCGGCGGCGAAGTCATCGCGAGCTTCGTGGCCTTCCCCGACGTCACCGAGCGCAAGCAGGCCGAGGAGCGGCGCGCACAGATCGAGGCCCAGATGCAGCAGTCCCAGAAGCTGGAGAGCCTCGGAGTCCTGGCCGGCGGCATTGCCCACGACTTCAACAACCTGCTCATGGGCATCCTCGGTAACGCCGGGCTGGCGCTGATGGACGTACCCGAGACCTCGCCGGCAACGGAGTCCATCCGAGGCATAGAGACCGCGGCCTTGCGAGCCAAGGAGCTCGCCAGTCAGATGCTGGCCTACTCGGGGCGGGGCCGCTTCGTGATCGAGGTAGTACACCTGCACAACGTGGTCGAAGGGATGATGCACCTGCTGGAGGTGTCCATCTCCAAAACCGTGGTCCTCCGGACAGACTTCTCCCGGGAGGCACCGCCGGTGAAGGCCGACGTCACCCAGCTGCGACAGATCGTCATGAATCTGCTCTTGAACGCCTCCGAGGCCATCGGGGACAGGAGCGGTACGATCAACATCGCCACGGGCGCCAGGAGCTGCGACCGCGACTACCTGCAAGCCACCTACCTCGACGAAGACCTCCCCGACGGCGTCTACACCTACCTCGAGATCACCGACACGGGATGCGGTATGGACGCCGAAACCGCGCGGCACATCTTCGAGCCGTTCTTCACCACCCGGTTCAGTGGCCGCGGGTTGGGGCTGGCAGCCGTACTTGGCATCGTCCGCGGCCACCGGGGCGCGATCCGCGTCCGGAGCGAGCCAGGCCGCGGGACATCCATTCGGGTCCTCTTCCCCGCGGCAGATCCGGCGGACGAGAAGCGACGCGAGCCCTCGGGCGAGAGCCTGGTAGCGGGCAGCGGCGGCACTGTGCTGCTGGTGGACGACGAGGAGACGGTGCGGCTGGTGGGTGGACAGATGCTCAAGCGGCTGGGATACAACGTGGTGACCGCGTGTGACGGCCGCGAGGCCCTGGAGATCTACCAGCGCGACCCGCAGCGCTTTGTCTGCGTCCTGCTGGACCAGACCATGCCCCACATGGGCGGCAAGGAGTGTCTGCACCGCCTGCGTGATCTCACCCCGGATGTCCGGGTGATCCTGTCGAGCGGCTACAGCGAGCACGACCTCGCCGAACGATACGCTGGAGAGCACCTCGACGGATTCATCCAGAAGCCCTACCTGCCCGCTGCCCTAGCCAAGCTGCTCAAGAAGGCGCTGAGCTGAGAATGTCCTGAGCTGAGGCCGCGGCCAGGACAGGACGGCGTTTCCGTGCCCGGGATGTGCAATTTCATGTGGGTCGGGTGGTTAGGGCGAGGCGGGAGAAGGTCAAAAGGCTACGGGGGGTCGAGGTATCCAGGCGTCCGCCAGGCGTAGTGGCCTGCCAGGTCGACCATGTCCTGCATCATGATGAGCATGGCCTCCACGCGGTTCGGGACGCGCCAGCCCAGGCTGGGGTACAGGAAGGAGCCGTCCCAGTTCTCCTCGTCACAGTAGTCAGGTGCGTTGGAGCCGGTGTAGCAGAGCATGACCTCGGCGCAGTCGCGACCGAAGGTGCCGACGGTGCCCTCGTAGTCCGAAGGGTTGACCCCGTTGTCGCAGTCCTGGGACATGCGGATCCGGTTGGAGACCCTCCGCCCCTTGTCCACCAACTGGTAGCTCACGCTGAGGCCATCCCGGGTGTTGACCGCCTGGTAGGTCTTGGTGCCCGTGCTGTTGACGAACTCCGCCACGTTGGCCGTGTACTCCGGCGTGCCCTCCACGTAGGGGATGTCGAAGCGGTGGTTGCCGCCCTTGACCTGGGAGTCCATGTAGTCCGACAGGTGGTTGTAGTACCACGGGTGCTGTGCCCCGGAGATCCCGAAGAAAATGGGATAGATGGCATAGAGGTCATCCATGCCGGGCTGCAAGGGGTAGTAGCCGTCCAGACAGCGCGTCGTGCCCGAGAAGGTGTCGATCTCCATGAGCCCCGCCTCGGCTGCGCCCTCGAGCATGTCCACGGGCATGGCCATGAGGTTTCCCTGCTCGTTCATGCACCAGGTGGCCTGGTCATGGTTGTACTGCTCGGTGATGAAGCCACGCGTGACCTTCCAAAGCTGGCTCCCGTCGTTGTTCCACAGATCTGACCAGTAGGTGTTGCCGTTGGCCTTCTCATGCCACAGGTAGTCGTTGAAAACGCAGGGAATAGACAAGATCTCGTACGCCACGATCTTGTCGATCTCCACGCCCATACGGATGAGCTTGTCGTAGTAGATCGTCTGGTCGTACTGACTGTCCCACCGGTCCTGCCAACCCCAGCCCGGCCCGGGGTCGACGGTGGCCGTGATGGAGTCCGCGTTGGTGTACTGGGGCTTGGTGGACTCCCAGTGCCGCTTGCCCCGGTCGTCGTAAACCAGCTCGTACAGCCCGTAGTCCGGTCGCTGAAGCACGTCGTGCATCATGTAGTAGTAGAAGAGGAATGACGCCCTGAGCAGATCCTCTCCGCCGGTCCGGGTGTAGCCGGGGACCATGTCCCGGGTCTCGGGGCCCTCATTGATGAGATCCAGGCCATCCCAGAGCGAATCCCAGAATTCCTCGTACCAGATGTTGTGGACCGAGATCTGGGCGAAGGCCTTGGCGTACATCATGTAGTCGTAGAACCACTTCCGGATGTAGTAGCTGTAGAAGTTGCCGAAGCTCGTCCGGTCGCGCTTGAAGTTGATGAAGAAGTAGCGCCAGTTCTGATCCCGGATCCAGTTCCTCATGATCTCGGTGGCCGTGGTGCCCCGGTCCCAGATCTGACAGAAGTAGTCGTCCCAGCGCCGCTCGTCCGAGCAGTTCATGTAGTAGCGCACCACCCGGCCCGACTCGCTGGTCGCCGAGTAGTCGTACAGGTCGTCCTTGACGAAGTCGCCCTCCTCGTAGTCGCGCACCACCCACTCCTGGTCCTCGCGCACCTCGATCTTGTTGCCGTAGGCGAACATAATGGCCGCGCGATCGTAGGACGGCAGGCCCGGGTGCCACTGGTCGAAGATCCCGCCGTAGTCCATGATGGAGGACGTGCCGTAGCGGTACTGCGGGTTCGCGATGTTGTTCACCTTGGTGACGTAGGCGTTGTAGGCCGAGGCATCGCCGGCCTCGATGGCCGTCTGGTACTCGTCCCGCAGGGACTGCACCTCCTGCCAATAGTCGTTGTGGGCGACGTGGAACTCGTCGGAGAAGTTGGCCTTGTCCACCGACGCCCTGAAGTTGTGCCGCAGCCCCAAGGTGTGGCCGACCTCGTGCAGGAGTGTGGTGTAGTACAGCCAGTGCCGCAGCTCGCGCTTGACGTCCTCGCGAGGCTCGTCCTTCATCTCGTTGACAAAGGCCAAGATGGTGGAGTCGTAGTGGTCCTCCTCCAGGATGCAGTGACGCCCGCCGTGCCGCTTGTCGAGCATGGTCTTGATACCGAAGAGGCCGGTTTCGCTCAGCCGGTTGCCCATGGCCCAGCCTCCGAGCACCTCGTCGGTGGTGCGCGCCCCGGGGAAGGTGGAGCCAAAGCTCGCGTTGGGCACCATCATGCGCTCGTAGCCCGAGCCCGCCGCGTAGGAGAACTTCCCAACGTCCAGCGACTTCTTCTCCTCCTGCCGGATCATGTGGACTTCCTTGGCCACCGGACGCATGGCCTCGTGGAAGTCGCGATCGATGCGCTGTGAGGGGCGGTTGATCCGCCCCTTGGACCAGTAGGACGTGGCCAAAGCCGGCGTGATGAAGTTGGTGCGGAACTGGTGATTCGGGCCGTTCTTGGCCACGATGCCCGGATTGCCGCCGTCGCAGTTGCCGGTCTCCTCGTTCCAGTAGTACCCCGCCATGACGTCCTCATAGCTGCAGTTCCCGGCCATCAGGTCGTAGTAGTCCATGGCACGGACCACGATTCGGTCCAGCACGGCGCCGTAGATGTTCGCAGAGCCGTTGATGATCTGTCCCGTGTCGGGGTCGGGAGTGGACGGCCCATAGCCAAAGGGGCTGTAGCTCTGGGGCTTGGCGACGTAGTTCATGAAGCTGTAGCGGATGTCGCCGAACTCGTACTTGTAGCGCATGTTTCCGTCGGCGTCGTAGACGGGCTCGCCCTCCTCGTCGAGGAGAGGCTCGTTCTCCCGCAGCTCGAAGACCTGGTCCGTGCGCCCGGTTGCGTCCTGCAGCGCCGCGTTCCAGGAGTTGACGAGCTCCAGGGTCCAGTCGTACAGGTCCGGGTCCTCCTCCTTGGTGGGCATGGTGGGGGACATGTAGTAGATGATCTTCTTGCAGTACTGCTCGCCCGTGTCCTCGTCGTCGTAACAGCCCACGTCCCAGATGTTCGCCAGGTACTGCTTCTGGGACTCGAGCGTTCCGCGCTCGGTGTCGTAGACCTCGTACTCGGTGCGGAAGTACCCGAAGCGCCGGAAGTACTCGTCGCGGTACTGTCGCGCCTGGAATTGGCTCTTCGGCCTGCCCTCGGGATCCTTCTTCATCAGGGAGATGCGGGTCTTCATCTTCGACGGCCCGGTGATGTTGTAGTAGAAGATGTGCCACCACCTGAGCAGCTGCTGGTGCACCTGCTCCTGGATGTCGATGTTGAGCACGTAGATGTCGGGGTCCTTACCCGGCCGCCACCGCTTGGTGTTCACCTTCTGGTCGTTGACGTCGAAGAACTCGACGTTCTTCCAGGTGGCCACCGGCTCGCGGATCACATAGCCCGTCTCGGTGTCCAGCCCGAGGGGCTGCCACCAGTCCGTGGCCAGGTTCTTGGACCAGTCGACGATGATGTACTCTCGCTCGTTCCAGGGGCGGTCCGTGGCGTTCTCCACGATGACGTTCAGATCCTCGCGGGTGGTGTTGTTCTGGAGGTACTTGATGTCGAAGTGCTTCTCGATGCGGAAGCTCAACACCAGGCTCTCAGGACCCACCATGTTGTCGACGAGATCACCGTTCTGGTCGTGGTACTTCTGCGGCTGGAGGTACCCGTTGAGGTAGTCCTGGGTGATCTCCCAGCGCAGCTTGGCTCCCCCACCGGCCAAGTTCCAGGACTGCTCGCCGATGAAGGTGAGGTTGTTGTTGAACTCGTTGTCGACGACGGTGACCTTGTAGTACCACTCGCCGGTGAACACCGACTTGTGCACCGACTCGTCCTGGGTCTTGTCCAGGGGCGCCGGCTCGGTGACGCAGGTCGTCCCGAGCGCGCCCGCCAGGATGACTCCCAGCCCGAGCGCCAATGTCCGCATGGTTGAACGTTTCATCCTCACCTCCGGAGCGTGCCCGACGCACGCCCAATACCCGGCTGTCCCGGGCCGCCTGGGCTCAGCGACAATCGCTGATCAATAGATCATCATCAGGTCTAGGTAGACCTGTCCGTACAAGGGGTCGAAGGGGTTCCAGCTCACGCCGCTCGCGTAGCCCTTCTGGACCGGCGCGAAGCTGGAGTAACCCAGCGCGATGTAGAACCACTTGTAGACGCTGAAGGTCGCGTCGAAGATGGCCGAGAAGGCGTGGTTCACCACGTCGTTCTTCCGAACCGTCTCGGTGATCAGGGTGCTGCCGACACCCTGGTAGGCCTCCGATGGCTGGTAGCCCCACATCTGGTAGAACGTCCACAGAAAGCTCAGCGTCAGCCGCTTCCAGGGCGTGTAAGAAAAGATGAGCCGCTGGGCCAGCGTCGCCTGGGTGTTCGACAGGACCATCCCCTCGGTCATGACGACGTTGTCGGCCGGATCCACCATCGCCGTGTCGCTGGTGGTGTGCTTGGCGAAGTGGTAGTAGGCGTAGAACTCGAAGCCGAAGTACAGCTTCCACACCGCTCGGGTGGCCTTGATCATCCCCCGTAGGGCACCGTGGCGGTCGTTGAACCGCGACGCGATGGAGAGCGGCAGGTAGTACCGCAGGTTCGCCGACAGGGCGATCTTCGTGTACTTCTTGTCTTGCCAGAAGTTGAGGGCCGAGGCCTGCAAGGACCAGTCGGTGAAGTCCCAGGGGTTGGTGGAGCGGGTCAGGTAGTAGCCGTAGAAGCCCATGTTGAGCTGAAGGCGGTAGCGCACCTTGTACTTGATCTGGGGGGCAAACCACAGGAGGGTGGCCACCTCCGGCCTGTCGGCGTTGACGCCCGTCGCCGTCTCGATGATGCCGAGGAAGCCGAACTTGAGGTCCTTCCAAAAGGCCTTCTTCTTGAGCGCCTTCTTGAGCTTCGCGGCCTTGGCCTTTTTCAGCTCGATGTCTTCCAGGGACTGAGCCGACGCGGACCGGCTCCCACCGGCCAGGAGGGCCAGACACCCGATTACTATCACGACTCTCTTCATCAGTATGGGCCTCACCGACACCAGTCGTTCGTTCTGTCCAGGGTTTTACCTATTACTAACATTCCCCGGAAAAATCAATCGGCTGGGCGAGACCTTTTTCGGCGCACGCCCCAAACGATGAGGCTCACCACCAGGGCCAGCCCGGCGAAGAGGCCCGCGAAGTCCCACCGGATCGGTCCCCGAGCACGGGGGGCGGGACCTTTTTCCCACAGTGAAACCCGTAAGGTAGACGAGGACTCCCGCTTCAGGCGGGCGGGGCTGATGCGAAAATCGTAGGCGATGCCCTCCAGGCTCAGGCGGACCAGCGCGGGGCGCTCCGACGCCTTGGGATCCATCCGGTACACATACCGATGATCCTCGTGGTGGGCATAGATTCCAACCCACGACGGAGCGCCGAACCGGAGGTGGTCGTGCCGCACCCGGAACTCCCGCGCCGAGATGGACTTGAACTCCGCGTCGTACTTGGCCCCGAGCCTCCGGGTGTCCACCACGCCGGTCACCTGCACCCGGTACGTGTCCGCGGAATGCCACCGCAGCGTCGGGCTGAAGATCGCCTCCCCCGTGACAGGCAGCCGGGCCTCCCATGTCTTGTGGTACCCCGCCGTGGGATCGCCCCCCCCAGGTCCCGCGACGGGCGCCTCTTTGGGCCCCGGAGCGGCAGCCAGCGGCGTCCCGAACCACAGGGTCGGCAACAAGAAGTATGGCACGATGAGCAATTTTCTCATGGGTCTCTAATGGGTCTTGCCAATCACAAGCCGGTATGCTCTCATGGTGGCCCTGAAGCGTCAACCAAAGACACGGAGACACAAGAGAAACGCGCACCACAGCTCGTTTTTCGAATAGTTGGCAACCTGACCAGAGGATCGCGAGGAGGATTGACAGATGCGACGTACCCTTGAGTTTTTCGGTTTGACGGCTGGGCTCTGTCTGGCCTTCGGCATGACTGCGTGCAGCGACGACGACACCGGCGGCCCCTGTGGCAACGGCGTCATCGATGTCTCTGAGGGCGAAGTGTGTGACGGCAGCGAGCTGGGCGGCGCCTCGTGCAACAGCCTGGGCTACACCAGCGGCATCCTGACCTGCGCAGATGACTGCACCTACAACGAGGCCACCTGCAGCAACGACTGCGGCAACGGCGTCGCGGATCCGGGCGAAGCCTGTGACGGCGACGACCACAACGGCGCCACCTGCGAATCCCTCGGCCTGGACCCCGGCGAGCTCGTGTGCATGACCAACTGCACCTTCAACACCACCGGCTGCGGCGCCCCGTCGATCTGCGGAAACGGCACCATCGAGGGTGACGAGGAATGCGACCTCTTCGAGCTGGGTGGCGCGACCTGCGCGAGCTTGAACTTCGAGGGTGGCGACCTGGCCTGCACCGTAGGCTGCACATTCAACACCGTGGACTGCTACAACGCCGCGGTCATGGACGTCGGCGGCCCCTGCGAGGAGGACAGCGAGTGCAACGGCGGGCTGTGCCTGTCCGAGGTCGCCCCCGACCGCCACTGGGGACAGGCGGGCGGCTACTGCTACGAGCCATGCGACGCGAACAACAACTGCCCCCTCTCCGGCGCGGCCGGCGTCTGCGTCCAGTTCACCGGGGCCAACTTCTGCATGGAGGAGTGTGACCTGGCGAACCCCAACTGCCGGCCCGGCCAGGCCTGCGAGGATGTGGGCGGCGTGGGCGTGTGCTTCTGGGCTCGCTGCACAGCAGACTCCGAGTGCGTGATCACCGGCGACTGCGACACGGACCAGGCCTCCGACAACTTCGGCTGGTGCATCACCCCCGAGGAGGACTGCTCCAACGGCACGGACGACGACTTCGACGGCAGGGTCGACTGCTCGGACCCCGAGTGCACCGGCGAGACCAACTGCCCCATCGGCGAGATCTGCGGCAACTCCATTGACGATGACGGTGACGGCGAGGTGGACTGCGACGACGGCGAGTGCATCGACCTGGGCATCTGCACTGGCCAGATCTGCACCGCTCCCAGTGGCGCTGACCTCACCTGCGGCACCATCCTCACCGGCGAGGCCAACAACGGCACCGGCTCCACGGACGTCATCGAGGGCGCCGAGTGTGTCGACTCCGAGACCGGCTTGGCGGGCGCCTACTTCTCCAATGAGTGGGGCCCTGAGTACACCTACTCCCTCACAGTGACCCAGCCCCAAGAGGTCACCGTCACGGTGAGCAACTACACCGGTGACCTCGACGTCTACATCATCAAAGAGGTCTTGGGCGGCTGCGATCCGCGCCGTGGCTGCTTCGCCTGGGGCGGCGAGATGGCCGGCGTGGACGAGGTCATCAACTTCACCGCCTACGACGGCATGGTCTACTACGTGGTCGTGGACGGCTACGAGGGCAACGAGTCCACCTTCGACATCAGCGTGGCCTGCGCAGGCACCGGCTACGAGGACTGCAGTGACAGCACGGACAATGACGGCGACAACCTCGTCGACTGCGACGATCCCGAGTGCTGGGGCGTGGGCGCCTGCTCCACCGAGACCGACTGCGGCAACGGCGAGGACGACGACCTCGACGGCGCCGTGGACTGCGTCGACAACGACTGCTCCACCGACGTCAACTGCCTGCCCGGCAAGGGCTACTGGGAGCTGTGGGAGCGTGACGCCGCCAGCGGTGAGTTCGACCTGGTGGGCCAGGCCCTGAGCTTCACCGCGGACGGCTCTGCCCAGGGCTACACCGTCGACGCCACACCCCAGACCGGCTGGCTCCACAACCCGGGCGACGGCTCGATCAGCACCACGGTCTTGACCCTGGACGCCAGTGACAACACCCTGGGTTATCCCATCGACCTGCCCTTCACGTCCGGCTTCCCGTTCCAGGGCAACAACCCCAGCAGAATCTACGTCCTCGACAACGGCTACGTCTCGCTCACCAACGAGGGCGGCTGGATGCCGGGCCCCAACGGCTGGAACGTCTACCAGTTCGCTCGGATCGGGCCCCTGTGGACGGACCTGGATCCCGCCGTGGGCACGGTGACCTACGACGTGTACGGGACCTACGTGGTCATCACCTGGGACGGTCTGCTGCTCAACAGCGCCACCGCCGTCACGCCCAATCAGTTCCAGCTCGTGCTCCATGAGAACGGCAACATCCAGATGACCTGGCTCGCCGTGGACGCCGTGGCCAACCAGCCCATGACCACCGAGGGCATGGTCACCATTGTCGGCGCCGAGGTGGGCATCCCGCCCGCCGAGAGCAACTTCAACTAGGGGTGCAATCACCCCCCACCGCCACCGCCCCGGCGCGGTAGCGCCCCCCCACATCCCCCGCAATCCTGCCGTCCGCCCATCCGGCGCTATTGCCTCCCTCCACGACTGACTTGTGATATGGTCGGCCGGTCGGCCGGTGGACCTCACGAACCGGTGGACCGGTCCATCGGTTCGTGAGGGGACAGCCACGACGTGATGAGGTACTAGCTCCTTGTCGGATTCCAAGCGGCGGCCTACGAGCCGCACCAGACAGACACCCTGGGCCGAGGACGTGTTCGTGGACGCGGCCCTTCCAGAGGTGCTCGACCGCGTCGCACACACGGGCGTTCGCTCCTTCGACTGCGCCATCTGCACCATCTGGCTCCAGCACCACGCGGGGCTGAACCTCGCGGCGGCGGTGGGTCTGGAAGCGAGCCCGCAGAGGGCCAGGCACATGGCGCTGGGACAGTCCGTCACGGGGCTCACGGCCTCGAGCGGAAAACCCCGGCTGTATTCCGATGTGGAGGCGGAAGGGACCCCGCACCACCAGGAGATCGAGCCCTACCTGACCGGACCGCTCCTGTCGGCGCCCATGGTCTTTCAGGGCGAGGGCCTGGGTGTGATCAACCTGTGTCAGCCAAACGGCGAGGAAGGGTTCACCTCCGAAGATCTGGACCGGCTGGTGGCGAGCTCGGGCGCTGTGGCTCTGGCCGTGGCCGCCCAGCGCGTGTTGACCGAGCAGAGCCGCGAGCTGCGGGACCAGGACCAGCACCTTCACACCCTCTTCGACGACGCACCGAGTCCCATCTTCGTCCTGGACTGGCACGGCCGGTTCGTCGAAGCCAACAACGCCGCCGCGACCTTCCTGGAGAGGTCCGTGGAGGAGCTCGCCGGCCTGTCCCTACGGGACACCTGCCCGCCCGACGTGGTGGCTTCACTCTGGCAGGACCTGGTGATGCAGAAGAGCGGCGCACCCCGGGAGGTGCCGTTCCACGGACGTGAGCGGCCCAAGACCCTGCTGCTGAACCTGGTGCCCGTGAGCGTGGGCAGCTCCATGGTCTACTACGCCATCGGCCACGACATCACGCCGCTCAAGGATGTCGAGCAGGAGCTGCGCGGCTCCGAGGAACGGTACCGCCGCCTGGTGTCGGCCATGCCGGCGCTGCTGTGTGAGTTGGAGCCGGACGGACAAACGCGGTACGTGAACCCCGCGGTGGAGGCCGTCACCGGCTACGCGCCCGACGAGGTGATCGGACAGAGCTGGTGGGAGCTTTTTTACCCCGAAGACGCGGACGGCCAGGTGGCGCATCTCTTCGAACGATTCCGGGAAGCAGGCGACATCCGGGACCACGAGATGCGGCTCACGGCCAAGGATGGCCAGCAGCGGGTCCTGCTCTGGAGCTCGGCCAACCAGCACCACGACGACGGCTCCCTGGCGCTTCTGGTGGGCTTCGGCCTCGACATCACCGACCGGCACCGAGCAGAGCAGGAGAAGGACCAGCTCCAGCGGCAACTGTACCTGGCGCGCCGCCTCGAGAGCGTCGGCCGCCTCGCCGGCGGCATCGCTCACGACTTCAACAACCTGCTGACCGCCATCCTGAACTACGCCTCCCTCGTGGCCGAGGAGGTGAATCCGGGTTCTCAGATCCACGACGACGTCATGGAGATCCGCAACGCCGGCGGCCGGGCTTCCAAGCTGGTCAGGCAGCTGCTGGCCTACAGCCGCAAGGAGGTGGTGCGCCCCCGCATCGTCAGCATCAACGAGGTGGTCCAGGAGCTGGTGAAGATGCTCCAGCGGCTGCTGGGCGAGCACATCTCCCTGGACCTCCGTTTCGCCCGCGACGTCCCCTCCATCCGCGTCGACCCCGGCCAGCTCGAGCAGGTCATCGTGAACCTCGCCGTGAACGCCGCCCACGCCATGCCCCAGGGCGGGGACCTGCGCATCAGCACGGACGTGGTGAAGATGGATCCCGCGCGGGTGAAACAGTTCGTCTCCGTCCAGGCCGGAAACCACGTGCGGTTGCGCATGCGCGACACGGGCACCGGAATGTCCGAAGAGGTGGCGTCCAAGATCTTCGAGCCCTTCTTCACCACCAAGGGGCGTGGGGAAGGCACGGGCCTCGGCCTGGCCACGGTCTACGGCATCGTGAAGCAGGCCGGTGGAGCCATCTTCGTCGACAGCAAGCCCAACCAGGGCACCCAGATCGAGGTGATGTTCCCGGCTGTGGAGCAGCTCCCCGAAAAACGGATCCAGACGGACCCAGAGCACCCCGCTCTCGGCGGTGACGAGCTCGTCCTGTTGGTGGAGGATTCGCCCGGCGTGCGCAACATCACCTCGCGACTCCTCATGCGTCACGGCTACGAGGTCCTCGAGGCAGCCGACGGGGACGAGGCACTTCGAGTCGTCACCGACCAGGGTCACCGTCCCGACCTGCTGTTGACCGACGTGGTCATGCCCGGCATGTCCGGTCGGGAGGTGGCCGCCAGCGTCCGCATGGAGCTCCCCGAGGTGCGCGTGCTCTTCATGTCGGGGTACCCCGACAGCCTCGTGACAGCCCAGGGGGTGCTCATCGACAACGTGCACTTCCTCGCCAAACCATTCACCGCGGCCAGCCTGCTGGGCGCGGTTCGACAGGCCCTCGACTCTCCTCCTACCCCGGTTGACTAGACTCGAGTTTCGCCTTTTTTTCTGCTGCGAACGGCCGAAACTCGAGACTCGACGCCAGCGAAAAAAACACAGCGCGGAAAAAAAGGGGAACCAAACCCAGTTTGGGTTGTCTGAATTCGAGATCGACGCGGGACGTGCGCCAGCACGCGGTACAATGAACGAGACGGGGTGTCTGCAGTGGACGCAACGCGAGAACAGAACCTGGGTGCCCGGGTGGTTTGGCTGAGCTCGGGCTCCGCCGCCCTGGTGGCGATCACCCTGCTCGGGGCCTACTGGCCCGCCGCCACCTCCCACGACGAAGACATCGAGCGCGTGACGTCCCACCTCGGCGCCTCGGGCCCGGCGGCGCCCATCCAGGCTCAGGACCCGGGGACGCAACCCGGGGATCTGGTCGTGGCGGACCTTCGGGCCATCCGTCACTGGGCCCGGCTGGAGCTGGCCGACATCGAGAAGGCAGGCTTCGCGTGGGCGGATGTCAGCACCCCGGGACGCTGGCGTCATGGCCCCGGGCGGAACGAAACCCACCAGGCATTCTCGACCTACCAGCGCGCCCAGAAGCGCAACTTCGACGCGGCGCGCAAGGTCATCGTCGTCCGTCCGGTGGGGGCCTGGCCGGCCCGGCTGCGTCACCTGCCGCCGCTCATCACCCGGTACCTGATGCTCTACTTTCGCCGACCGGTGCGCTGGGAGGACGCCCATGGACTGCCCGACCGCCGCCGCGTCAACGGCGACGGCACGCGGGTGCACCTGCAGTACCTGACGGCACCGATCCTGGACCGGCTGGAGAAGACGCTGCCCAATGACGCCATCGTGCACCTGGGACTCACCGTCGGAGACCTGTACCCAGACAGGGACTGGGGCTTCGTCTTCGGCATGGCCGACCTCGAAAAGCGGGTGGGGGTGGTGTCCCTGGCGCGGCTGCTCCCGGGGTTCTGGGGCTTCGTCAACACGCCCATGGCGCGACGGCTGACGTTGCTGCGGTCGCTCAAGGTGATCGCTCACGAGACCGGTCACATGTTGGGGATCAACCACTGTCGCGCCTTCTCCTGCGTGATGAGCGGCTGCACGGACCTGGTGGAGCACGACACCACACCGGCGCACCTGTGTCCCCTCTGCATGTCCAAGCTGGGGTGGCGCCTGAACCTGGATGTGGCGCGACGCTACCGCGACCTGGCCCAGTTCTACATGCGGATCGGGCTCTCCCGGGAGGCGCGTTGGTACCACCGGCAGGCCGTGCGCCTGGCCGACGCCGACAAAGCCGCAGGAACGCCCACCCGGGCGTCCCTCCGCTAGGAATTGCAATCGGGGGTTTGACGGGAGGCGGTTCCGCCGTATGCTTGAAACCGAGCGCACTGTACAGACGCTGTCGCGAAAAGACATGAGCCATCGCACCTGGCAAGCAAAGAACCGAACCTGCGGCCATGGACCGTCAGGCCCCAACCCCATCGCGGCGCTGCTGCTCCTCGGGCTGATCACGGCCACGGGCTGCGGCGAGAAGAAGACCAGCAAAGCCGCGACAGCCCCCCAAAAAGGTGTCGTGGGCACGATCCTGACCGTGCGGGGGAAGGTGACCTACAGCCTCGAGCCAGGGGGGGAGCGGAAGCCGCTCACGCAGGGCATGAACCTGATGGCCGAGTGGACCGTGCACACGGGCCCCCAGGCAGGGGTCACCGCGCGCCTGTCCAACGGCCACCGCTGGAACCTGGCCGGCGGCCTGTCCAAGCGGGTCAGCAAGATCAGCGCGCTCACCCTGGCGCCCGTGAAAGTGGGGGCGGTGGCCCAACTCTCCGACCTCGGCGCCCGCGGCGGGAAGGACCGCAGCGCGGCAGCGGGGCTGCACCAGGAACGCGCCGCCGCCGGCAAGGCGTCGCCGAGCAAAGCGACCCCGGCCGAAAAAGACCTGGAGCTGGACGAGATCGCTCGACCCGCCGCCGCACCCACCCCCGCCAAGGACGACAGGCGTGAGCCCGCCCGCACTCGGGTCACCCGCGCCGCTCCGAAACGTCCCACGCGCCGTGCCATGGGGGCGAGATCCGGCGTGAGCAGACTCTACGGAGTGGGCCGGGGCGGTGGCACCACGCTCGGCAGACACCTGGGCACGGGCACCTCGGTCCGGCGCGCGCCCCGGCCAGCGCCCCGACCCAGAGCTTCCGGCAAAGAGGGGTTGTCGAAAACCGCGCCGGTGAAGCCATCACCAGCGCGCCTGACAAGAGCTCAGCTGAACCGGGTCCTGGGTCCAGCTCGGGCGCGGTTGACCGGCTGTCTCAAGAAGCACAAGGTGACCACGCCGCTCGCGGTGCTCCTGGTCATTCGTGGCACCAACGGCCGCGTCTCGACGGTGCGGGTCAAGGGCCGCCCCAGCGGCGACGCCGTGGTGCGCTGTCTGCTGACCCGCGCCCGGGCGCTCCGGTTCCCGCGGTTCTCCGCCGCCACGCAGACCACCCACGCCATCCGGCTCAAGGCCCCGTAGACGCAGATGAACGCGGCCACCCTGCTCCTGTGTTCCCTGGTGCTCAGCGCCCCCGTGGCGCCCGGTGCAAGACCCCCCGGATTCAGCTATGCCACCCCCCGGGTGACCCGCCACTTCAAGGGCAAGACCGTGCTGTTCGTGGGCGACTCCATGATCGTCACCGGGCTGGACATCTGGGCTCGCAACTGGGTGCAACGAAACGGTGGCACCTATCGGCGCCACTACCACTCCAGCTCCACCACGCAGACCTGGGCCACCACCCGGGCCTTGGAGTACGCCCTGCAGCGATACAAGCCCCACATCGTGTTCATCGTGCTCGGCGCCAACGAGCTGTTCATCTCCAAGCCCCAGCGGCGCGCCCGGTACGTGCGCGTGATCCTCAGAAAGCTCGGCAAGCGCCCCTACCGATGGATCGGACCGCCGGGCTGGGCTCCGGACACGGGCATCATCAAGGTGCTGGCCCACACCGTGCCGGCGGGCCGCTTCTACCCCTTCAACGGCCGACGCATCAGCCGCGCCGCAGACGGCAAGCACCCCTCGCTCACCGGCTCGAGGACCTGGGCCCAGGACATCTTCACCTGGTATGCCAGGCAACTGAAGAAAGAAGGGCGCCCGTAGCCGTCCAAGCGGGTCCTTTGGTATAAATGGCCCACTCGCGAGGAGGTCGACGCATGCGACTGGTCAAGATTGGTGTGGGCTCTGTGTCGCCGCGCGTCGGAGACCTTGGCGGGAACCGCGCCCTGCTGCAGGAGCTCATCGACCACGCCCGGGACGACGGAGTCACCCTCCTTTGTACCCCGGAGCTGGGGATCTCCGGCTACAGCCTGGGCGACCGCGTTTTGTGGGACGACTTCCCGGACCGCTGCTTGGACGAGGTGGAACGCCTCGCGGCCCGCTGCACCGACATCGACGTGTTCGTGGGGACCCCCGTCCCGGACGAGAGCCGAATCTACAACGGGCTGGCCCTGGTGTCCGGCGGCGAGATCGCCGGGATCACCCTCAAGCAGTTTTTGCCCAACTACGGCATCTTCTACGAGGGGCGGCAGTGGACCGGCTGGTCCCGGGGTGCCACGCGCATCCGCGGTCTGCCCGCAGGGGAGCTGCTGTACCGCCTGCCCTATGGCATCGTGGGCGCCGAGATCTGCGAGGACGCCTGGTCGGTCACCGCCCCGTCACGCAGGCTCGCCCTGCACGGCGCCGAGATCATCGTCAACGGCTCTGCCTCACCGTTCACGGCCGGAAACCAGGCCCGGAGGCGGCGAGTCGTGGCCGGCGCGGCGGACGCCCTCATCGCGGCCTACGCCTACGCCAACCTCTTGGGCTGCGACTCCTCCCGGCTCGTCTTCGACGGCGGCGGCCTGATCGCCGCGCCCGGACACGTCCTCACCGAGGGGGAACGGCTGAGCCCGGATGGATGGACCCTGGCCACCGCCGTCGTGGACCTGGACGCCCTGTTGTCGCTGCGCACGGCCAACTCCACGTGGCGCGTCAGCACCCAGGGCGCCGACCCCGATCCTACACGCCCCGAGGTCGTGACGGTGGTGCGCGCGCACAGACCCCTGGAAGCCACCGAGGCCCCGGTCCGGCCGGGGGACACGTGCTTTTTGCCCGCGTCCCAGCCCACCCACTCCTCTGGCGCGGACATGCTCGACGAGATCCTGGATGCCCTGGCCCTGGGCGTGCGCGACTACTTCGTGCGCGCCGAAGCCTTCGACCGCATCCTGGTGGCCCTGTCGGGGGGACGCGACAGCGCGCTCACCCTGGTGGCCGCTTGGCGGGCCGTGCTCGCCCTGCCCGGGGGTGGCGATCCTGCCCAGCGCATCGCCTGCCGCTACCTACCCACCAGGCAGTACTCGAGCTCCGACACGAGGCTCGCCGCCGTGGGCCTGGCGAACGAGCTCGGCGTGGAGGTGAGCGTCATCTCCATCCAGGAGGAGTTCGACCTGGCCCAGCGCGTGCTAGAGCGCATGGTGGGTGACGCCGTCGAGATCAAGCCCGTGGCCCTGGAGAACGCCCAGGCGCGCATCCGCGGCGCCATGATGCTCAACTGGGCCAACTGCGTCGACGGCCTGGTGCTGGTGACCTCGAACATGAGCGAGCTCGCCGTGGGTTACTACACCACCGGCGGTGACAACCAGGGCGGATTCGCTCCCATCTCGGGCATCCCCAAGACCCTGGTAAATCGCCTTCTGGAGCGGGCCGCCGAGCGCTGGTCCCTGTCGTCAATCCACCGGATCCTCGCCCTGCCACCGAGCGCCGAGCTGTCCGAGGACCAAAGCGACGAGGCCGAGCTCATGCCCTACCCCGTGCTCGACGACATCCTGTTCCTCTTCGCCTCCGACCGCCGCACCCCGGTGGATGTGTGGCGCCTGGTGTGCACCAGGTACCCCGACGAGGACCCGGAGCGGCTTCGCGGCAGGGTGGCCCAGTTCGTGCGTCTCTTCGCCCGGAACCAGTGGAAGCGCGACCAATCCCCGGTTGGCCTCAAGATGCTCGACCTGGACCTGGACCCCACCACCGGCTTCCGCTTCCCCGTGCTGCAGTCCCTCGAAGACGACCTCGAGCGCCTCGCCGATGCCACCCTGACGTAGCGTCCACCCTGACGTACCGTCCACCCTACTGGTACTGAATCGAGATCGTCGTCGATGGCGTGGTGGGAGTGAAGGAGATCGTCGTGAGGCCGTCCAGGGAGACCGGGGTGGCGTCGGTGACGTCGCTGACGTCCACGGTCTGCGCGGTGCGGCCCGCCTCGGCCACGTAGACCTCGAGCGGGTCCCCGGGCACGGTGGCGAGGGTGGCGCTCAGGGTGGCGTCGGCGTCACTCCAGACCTCGCCCGACACCTCCACTGCGCCGCCCAGCAGGTGACGCGAGGTGAACACGATGGCCGGGTCGGTGGGCTCCATCCTCAGGATCAGCACGCGGGTGGTACGCGGGTCGAGGGTCTCGATCACCCGGCCGTCGGCGATCCAATCCCAGGTGCGGTTCCAGGCGTCGAAGGCCAGGTAGGTGGCAGACGTGTCCAGGCCGAGATCCGCGAGGTCGACGACATGGTCGCGGGTGGTCTCCTCCTCGAAGTCCGGAGCGCCGATCTCCTTGTTGAGCCCCCAGTTGAACAGCCCCACCACGTGCCAGGACCGCCCCTGGCGGGACACCACCAGATCCCAAATCTCCGGGTACTCCCGCACAAACAGGTCCAGGGGCCGGCCCGTGTCGGGGTAGACCGGCAAAAGCGGCGTGACCAATTCCCTCCACTCGGGGTGGTCGTGCAGGTCGAGGTAGCTCTCGCCCAGCTTCACGATGCCGCCCGACAGGGCCACCGCAGTGGTCCAGGCCCGAGCCTCCTCGGTGGTCAGCCCAAACAGGTCCCGGTAAAAAACCAGATCCGGGTGGTTGATCCACAGCCGATGGTTCAGGTAGTAGCGGCGGGCGATGGTCTTGTAGGTGACCTTGATGCCCTGGTCGCCCATGCCCGACGGATCCCCCCACCAGGGCTCGTTGTCCAAGGTGATGCGGCCGCCGTCTGCCACCTCCAGGCACAGGCCGGTGCCAGCGATGGTGAGCAGGAAGGTGTCCGGGCCGATGCCCTGGCGAATGCGGTCCAGGGCGGTGCGGTAGGCCTCCGTGGGCGTCACCGCCGGATCGTACAGGTTCGTGGTGAACAACGCGTAGTAGCTGAAGTCCATCTTGATCCACTCGTAGCCCCAGTCCTGGGTGACGCGCCGGAAGGTCTCCTCCAGCCAGTCCAGCACCTCGGGATTGGACAGGTCCAGGACGTGCTGGTCCGCGGGCACCACGCCGCTGCCGATGGGCGACAGGTCCGCCATCCACTCCGGGTGATCCAGGGCGAGCTGGCTGTCCATGTCCACGGTGTAGGGCGACAGCCAGATGCCGGGGATCATGCCGCGCGCCCGGACCTCGTCGGCGAACCAGGCCATGCCGCTCTGCCCGGCCACGTCCGGGAAGCGAGCCTGGTTGGCCTCCCACACGCCATCGGCCACCTGCCAGCCGTCATCGAGCATGAAGTACTCCATGCCATAGGGCCCAAAGTCCGACGCCGCCGCGGTCAGGTTGGCCAGCATGAGGGTGGCGTCGATGGTCGTGCCGAGGCCGCCGCTTCCCGCGCCGCCGCCCCAGGAGTTCCAACCCGTGGGAACGTCCGTCCGGGTCGTCTTGCCCAGGCGCGTGGCGTACCGCTCGGCGTACAGCTCCAGGCCGTCGTGGGGCGTGGCCGGCGCGAAGTCCACGTACAGCGTCTCGGAGGTGAGCGCCCGCCCCGATCCGTCTGCCATGGCCAGCCGACCGCCCAGGTAGTGGCTCAGCCCCTCGAACCGCGTGAACCCATCCCGCCCATCGTCAGCAATGGCCTCGTCCGCGCGGTAGTCCACGCCCAGGATCCCCGCCCCACGGGAGGCCGAGAAAAACCCCGCCACCAGGCTGCGCAGGCTATCGGGGTCGTACAGGGCCATGGTCCAGTTGGAGCTGGCCCCCGGGCCGAAGCCGAGGGACTCCCCCTCTCCGATCTGGATCACCCGCGACTCGAAGTCGAAGTACAGGTCGTAGCCGCTGTCGAGCATCCGGTGGACCGACGGATCCGACCCGAGGAACAGCGCCCCTCCGCTCTTTGTGTCGGCCACGAGGGGCGACAGCCCAAGCAGCCGCACATCCTCGCCCGGATCGGGCTCCCACCGCGCGGTGAGCGTCGTCGTCACGTAGGTGTCCCCGCCCCGCAGCGCCACCGAGGACACGAGCGAGGGCGCCCCCGCCTGGGCCGGTGAGTAGACGATCTCCAGGTCGACGCCGCTCCCGAGGGCGTCGTCCAACGGCCGAGCAGACCAGGACCGCGTCCCCTCGTCGGTGGTCCCGATCAACTGGTCCGGCTCGTCGCCCACCTGGTAGTGCGCCCGCCCCTCGGCCCCCACCAGGTGCAGCCGGCTCCCCTCCACCGATGCCACGGCACAGGTCCCCCGCGCCAGGTCGTACCGCAGCTCCAGCACCCCGTTGCCCAGGATCGCCACGTCCCCCACCTGGGACGCGGTCACCCCCCCGTGCTCCACGGGATCGGGCACGTTCTGGTTCGAGTTGTCATGGCCGTCATCGTCTCCGCAGCCCACCCAAACCACACAGACGAACGCGATCCAGAAATATCGCATGGCAGTCCTCCGACAGGGAATGAAGCAGCTACATCTTGACGCAGAAGCGCCCCAATGAAAAGGGCCGGAGGTGAGTAGAATGTGCGGAGGAGAGGATCAGACGGACAGAGGCAGAGAGAAGCTGATCAATAGGGAGGCTTGGTGCACCGGCCGCTCTTGCACTTGCCGAAGCCCTTGCAGTCGGACTGGAAGCTGCAGCCGCCGCACCAGCCGCTCTTGCACTTGCCCCAGCCCTTGCAGTCGGAGTTGAAGCTGCACCCGCCGCACTTGTTTTTCTTGCACTTGCCGTAGGGACAGTCGGAGTTGAAGCTGCACTTCTTGCGGGGCTGGGCCGCCGGCTCGGTGACTGGCGCGCGATCGGCCGAGTCAGCCGCCTGCGCGCTCACCGCCTGCGCGCTCACCGCCTTCGAGCCAGCGTCCGCGTCCTGCTGCTGCATGACCACGAGCCCCACCGTGAACACGACAAAAAGACCCGCGAGGAAAAATGCTCTCTTCATGACCGCTCCTTTCGCATAGCCACCTTTGTGACGAATTACCCAGCCTGCAGTTGATCCAACGCCAGAGCTTTATCGCACGATTTCCGCCGGGAGGCCACCCCGGCATCGGCACAAGGCACCCGAGCCGCCAAAACAGCTTTGATTCCGGGGCGCCCGGTGGTAATGTCGTGGGCCCAGACAACGCAACAAGAAACGGGCGTGGTAGACACCATGAGCATGCGAAACGAGCTGATTGCAGACCTGCTGATGGGTGCGGCCTTTGCTGACAACCGGCTGGATGGCCGGGAGTACGCCGCCGTGAAGAAGCTGCTGGCCGGGGTCATCGACGCCGAGGAGCTTCCCGCGGACATGGAGTCGCGTCTGAAGGCATTCAACCCCAAGACCTTCGATCCCGCAGGGGCGGCCAAGTCCCTCCTGCTCAAGGAGGACACCGAGAAGCGGAAGCTCATCGAGCTCATCGCGGCGGTCACCGAAGCCGACGACGTGCTGGACCTCGACGAGGATGCCTACCTCAAGCGCGTGGCCGAGGCGCTGGACATGCCCAAAGAGTCCTACGCAGACCTCTCCATCGAGATCCTGTCGGTGGAGAACCTGCAAGAGGCCGGCTCCAAGCTTCTGGAGCCGCCGCCTCCGCCCGCGGACAAGTAGCCCCCGACAGTCCGGCAGACCCCTTTCGAGAGGTCGCCCGGGATCTTCCGACGCTGGCGGCTCTCCCTTTATTCTACAGCTGGACGGTCAGCGTCACGCGACCGAAGCCGAGCCGCAGCTTGACGGTGTACTTCTTCGGCTTGCCGAGAATCGCCAGAAGTGGTGAGAGATCCAGGCCTGCCTGGGCCAGCCAGGTCGTCCCGCTCGCGCTCTTGAGCCACCGGGACAGGATCCGTCGCGGGATGAGCCCCCAGACCCCGCTGGGCCGGGTGACGAGCACGTCCGTCGGGACGATCTCCACGCGGGTCCCCCGCACCCGGGGCCGCACCCGTACCTCCACCGCCGTGCTGAACCTCGGGGCCGTGGACTGGAGTGTGCCGGCGACGTAGATCCCCAGGGGCGTGATGCTCAGCCGGGGGCGTACGAGCACGAGCCGGCTGGCACCCTTCCACCTGAGCAGCACCCAGCGGGTGCCGACCTGTCGCCTGAAGACCTTGGTCAGCGCCTTCTGGTCCACCTCCACGGCAATGCGCTGGGCCTGACCCGACCGCGGCGCGCCGCCCAGGACAACCAAGGCCAGCCCAAAGACGAGCAACCCTTTTACCAGCCTGGGAATCAAACAGTCGGCAGCGGTGTGGCCCATGTCACCCCGGATGATACACGAAGCCGCTTGATCTCGCCGCCGAAATGGGCTCTCTTCTTTAGGTCTGAAGGACGTGACATCCCCAACAGGAGGTTTTCGATGCTCCGCAAACATATTCAAATCGCAGGAATCGCTGTGCTCGCCCTGGGCCTCACCAGCGTGACCGGCTGCAAGAAGAAACCGCACAACAAGGCGGGCGGTAGCGCAGACATGGGCGCGGCCATGGATCCCGAGCCGCCTCCGGGGATGCCCGTGGAGATGGCCCCGGACGCAATGGACGCAATGGACCCCATGGATCCCACCGACCCCGACGACGTGGCTCCGGATCCCACCATCCCCACCAAGGGGCAGGCCACGGCCCGGATGATCCTGATCGGCTGGAAGGAGTCCACCGTGCCCGCCGAGGTCAAACGCACCAAGGCCGAGGCCAAGACCCTCGCTGACAAGGTGCTCACCGAGGCGAAAGCCAAGCCCGGCGACGAGAAACACTTCACCGCCCTGGTCAAGAAGTACGCGGACGCCTTCAAGGAGACCGGCGGCAAGGTGGGCCCCTTCAACCCCAAAGAGGGCATGCCCTACATCGTCAAAGCCGTGTTCCCTCTGAAGGTGGGCGGCGTCAGCGGCATCGTGGAGACCAAGGCCGGGTTCCACATCTTCATGCGGACCAAGTAGCGCGCACCTCTTACCGGAATGCCGCTAGGAAGTCCAGGCGTGCCCCCCACCTCTGCCGTCCTACGTTGATCAGAACTTGAAGGTCATGCCCGCGCCGCCGTAGATGCGCGGATCGCCGCCGTTCTCGGAGATGGGCATGGGGCGGTTGAAGTAGTCGTGCCACATGGCGCGCTGGACCATGCCCGGAGCGCCACGGATCTCGAAGTGCAGCGAGGCCCAGCGGGCAAAGGCTACCTCCAGAACCAGCGCCATCATGAACCGCCCCTCGGTCATGCGCTTTCGATGTGCGGTGTCATCGGCCCTGAACTCCGCCTCCCACCGGAACGGCACCTTGTCCAGCTCAGCGGCCCGGTCGGCCCCGGGGTCCAGGCGACCGCACCACCCCGGCTCGGACTCCCCGGCTGCCGCGTTGGCGGGGTCGCTCGGGCAGAAGGAGTCCGAGTACACCTTGCCCCACATGCGCACCGACACGGTAATGAGGTTCCGGAAGCTCAGGGACGCGACCGCGCCGATGTCCCAACCAAAGGTGTTGCGCCCCTCCCAGCCGGGACCGCCGCCGATCTCGGTGAAGGCCGCCATGGAGAAGGGACCGGCCCGAAGGAACCCGAAGCGGGCGTGGGCCGCGAACTCGTTGATCACACCCTGGACACGGATGATGATACCCGCGTCCAGGCCGAAGTGGCCCTTCTGCCAGGCCCCCACCGTGAGCCGCAGCACGCCGAAGTACGGCATGAAGCCCAGGGTGATGTCCGCCGTGAACTGGCTGGGCTCCACGGTGATGGCACCGAAAGAGGTCATGCCTCGGATCTTCTGGTTGCGGGTCATCCCCGTCCGGATCTTCTCGAGGTCCAGGTGAATCGCGATGGGCCTGCCGCCCTTGATGGTGATGGACCGCTTCTCCCGGTGGTAGCCGTTGAGCTCCACCTCCACATTGTAGGTCCCGACCGTGAGCACCTTCTCCATCATCGGGGTCTGACCGATGGGCTTGGTGTCGATCCAGATCGTGGCGCCCGACGGGCTCGAGGTGATCTTGAGCTGCCCGCCCTGCTTGAGCAGCGCGGTGATGGTGTGGGCCTGCCCTTTTTTGAGGGTGAACTTCTCCTCGTGCGAAAGGAACCCGGCCTTCTCCACCTTCACGATGTGCAGCCCCACGCGCACGTTCTTGAGCTCCATGGGAGCCTTGCCCAGGCGCTTGCCGTCCATCATGACCATGGCGTCGGGCTGGTCGCTCTGGATCCTGACAGTGCCCACCGGGAGCTTCTCCTTCGCCTTCTCCAGGTCCACGGTGACCAGGCTCTGCTGGTTGACCACGATCTTGAAGGGCACGCTCTTGGTGATGTACCCCTTGGACTTCACCACCACGATGTGGTCGCCGGGGATGAGCCCCCGCACCGCGGCAGGACACACGCCCTTCCTCTCGCCGTCCACGTACACCTCCGCTCCGGGGACGTTGCAGACCACCTTGAGCAGCCCGGTCTTGGGGATGGTGGCGCCGATGTTGGCCGTGATGGTCTTGGTCTTTCCGCTCTGGACCACCACCACCTGCTTCCAGGGCTGCGCCCCGGTCTTCTTCACCTCCACCGTGTGAGGACCGGGCTGCAGGTTGGGCACCACCACGGGAGCGGTGCCCTTGGACTTGCCGTCCACGAAGACCTCGGCGCCGACGATGTCCGCGCTGATCAGGAGCGTGCCCTTGGGCTTGGCCAAGGGCTTGAGGATGGCTTGAATGGTCCAGACCTGCTTCTCGGCGATGGTGACCCACTGGCTGTGCGCCGAAAAGCCGTTCTTCCTGACGATCACCTGATGCCGGCCGGGCTTCACCTTCACCTTCATGGGGACCGTCCCCTTGTTGGAGCCGTCCACGTAGACGAAGGCCCCCGTGGCATTGCCCGTGGCGTCGGATTGGATGTCCAGGATGCCGGGCTGTATCTCCCGCTTCATGACCACCCGCACATACTTCTTCCGCCAGCTGCTGGAGTGGTAGTACTCCCAGGTGAGGTCCTTGTAGCCCGCCTTGACGAAGATCAGCTTGAACTTCTTCCTGCGCGGCATTCGAATCTTGTTGCACGGCGTGTAGCACATGATGCCGTATTTCTTGTCGTTTACGTAGACGGAGGCGCCTTCCGGCGTGGACTGGATATACACCCGATAGGACCAGCCCCGTCGCCCCTTGATCTTCCAGGGCTTGCGGGCCTCCGCCTCGGGCGCGCCCAGGACGCCGCAGAAGACGAACACGGCCAACGACACCAGAATCAGCCTCGTACACTTCGTACTCATGTGAGAATCCTCCCGGCGCACGGCGCCCAGGCTCAAAAAAGACCACCTCGCGACCAGCGAGGTCGGCACACAGGACGGTCGTAATAGGGTAGCCAGCCCGGCCCGGGTCGTCAACCAGCGCGTGCCCCGCGATCTGGAGGCCAAGAGTCGGTCTCCCGGGGTTGCCTGGTCCGCGGCCCCTAAGATGGCCGACTCACTCCCTACGAAACCGGAGGGGATAGCGCACAGTGACGGCGCCGCCGGAGGGTGCCTCGAAAAGGAGGCTCTCGGCCATGACCAGAACGCACCGTTCGAGCCCCCGGTGCTCGAGGGTGGAGCTCTGAATCTGGGCGCGGGAGATCCGGGCCAGGTCACCATCGGGGTCCGCCTCGATTGTGAAGGCCAGGGTGAGCTGTCCCTCGAGGGTGTCGTCGCTGGCCAGCCAGCCGTCGTAGCACTCCTTGATCTCGGCGATGCGCTCTCGTATCGCGCCGCGGATGCCCTTGGCCGTGAGGGGAAACACCGTGGGCGAGTCCCCGTCGACCGGCGGACCTCCGCCAGACCTCGACGATCCGCGACCCGAGCCCATTTCGCCCGGCGACGGTGGGTGGCCTGGCTTCCAACCCAGCAGGGCGGCCAGCCGACGCCGGTCCACGCGTCCGGTGCGCGCGATCCGTCTCGACGCCTGCGAGGCGCGGCGACGCTGTGTCGCCGGCGCGTTGCGCTTGTCACGCACGTCGCTGCGCGACCCGGAGCGGGTCGCGCGGGGTGTGTGTCGTGGTGTCTGTCGTCGGGCCACCATCACGAGAACCAGCGCGACGGCCAGACCCAACACGGACAGGACGAGGATCCACCTGGCCGCGCGCTTCGATATCCCGGACGCCTTGTCTGCCATGCGCCCCAGGATCGGAGGTCCCACTCCCCGGGTCAAGCCCCGAGTCAGACGAGGGGGGCGAAATCAGGGACTTGCGCTGGCTGCACCTGCCACTACATTGAGTCTTGCTGGTCGACGGACAGGTACGCGTGGGTCGTCGAGACGGACAGTGACACATGAAAATCTCGCGGTTCTTCAAAAAAACGTTGGGCACGCACTCTGTGAGCGAGCTCGCCCGGGCCGAGGAGTTGCTCGAGCAGATCGACGCGGTGGGGACCACGCTGAGGGCCCATTCCGACGCGGCCCTGCGGGAGCGGGCGGCAGGCGTGCGGAGGCGGGCCCGGCAGGGTGTGGCACCCGACGACCTGTTGGTGGAGACCTTCGCCCTGGTGCGCGAGGCCGGCGAGCGGACCCTCGGCCTGCGCCACTTCGACGTACAGATGATCGGCGGTGTCGCGCTGCACCGGGGCAACATCGCCGAGATGAAGACCGGCGAGGGCAAGACCCTGGCGGCCACCCTCCCCGTGGTGGCGAACGCGCTGTCGGGCAAGGGCGTACACGTTGTGACGGTCAACGACTACCTGGCCAAGCGTGACGCCGAGTGGATGGGCGCCATCTACGATTTCATGGGGCTCACCGTTGGGGTGGTCACCGAGGACCTCGACCCCGAGGACCAGCGAGCCGAGCGGCAGGCCGCCTACGCTGCGGACATCACCTACGTCACCAACCACGAGCTGGTGTTCGACTACCTCCGCGACAACCTCGCCCTCTCGCCCGACGAGGTGATGCTGCGGCCGCTGCACTTCGCCGTGGTGGATGAGGTTGACTTTCTTTTGCTGGACGAGGCACGGACGCCGCTCATCATCAGCGGCGCCGCCGGCCATGACCCCCGCAACTACCGGGAGGCCAGCGCCATCGTCCGTGGGCTCACCGAGGGCAAGCACTTCAAGGTGGACCACAAGACCAAGCAGGCGTCCGTGCTGGAGGCGGGCTGGAACGCCCTGGACAAGGCTCTGGGCGTGGACAACCTGGCCGACGCCGAGCACCAGCAGTGGCAGCACGTGCTGCACAACGCGGTGCTGGCCCACGGCGTGTACAAGCGGGACGTGGACTACATCGTCGCCGACTCCAAGTGCTACATCGTAGACGAGTTCACCGGCCGGGTCTCTCCCGACAAGCGGTTCGCCGACGGCCTGCACCAGGCCCTGGAAGCCAAGGAGAAGCTGGAGATCCGTCCGGAGGACCGCACCCTCGCCAAGACCAGCTACCAGAGCTACTTCAAGCTCTACCCGAAGCTCTGCGGCATGACGGGGACCGCCAAATCGGCCGCCGAGGAGTTCGGTCGCACCTATGGTCTTCGGGTGGTGGTGATGCCCACCAACCGCCCCATGATCCGACAGGACTGGCAGGACATGGTCTACGCCACCGGCGAGGACAAGTTCGACGCGGTGGTGGAGGAGATCGAGTCCCTGCGTGAGAAGGGAAGGCCGGTGCTCGTGGGGACCACCTCCATCCGGGAGTCCGAGAACCTGTCGGCGCGGCTGAGCGAGGCGGAGGTGGACCACACGGTGCTCAACGCCAAGAACCACGAGCAGGAGGCCGCGGTGATCGCCCAGGCCGGGCGGCCCGGTGCGGTGACCATCTCCACGAACATGGCAGGCAGGGGCGTGGACATCCTGCTGGGGGGCAACGCCGAGGCGCTCGTCGACCAGGCCGTTCCACCCCTGGAAAACGCCCAGCGCCAACAGCTGAAAAATCGGTGTCGCGCCGACCGCGAGCGTGTCGTGGAGGAAGGCGGTCTGGCGGTGCTGGGCACGGGCCTGCACGAAGCCCGTCGCATCGACGACCAGCTCCGCGGCCGCGCCGGGCGGCAGGGCGACCCGGGCAGCGCTCAGTACTTTCTGAGCCTGGACGACCCCATCTACCAGAAGTTCGGACGCAGCCTGCGCTACCCCGAGGTGCTCGAGGCCCTGGAGGAGCGGCTGGAGAACCACCCCGATGGCGAGCCCGTCCAGGACAGCTATGTCATCTCCACCCTCGCCGAGCTGCAAAAGAAGGTGGAGATCGAAAACGAGGCCGCGCGCAAGGAGGTGCTCCAGTACGACCAGGTGGTAGAGCTCCAGCGACAGACAATCTTCGGCTGGCGCAACCGACTGCTGGACACCGACGTGGACGCGACGGCGGCGCTGCTCGATGAGCTGCTCGGCGACGTGGGGGAAGACCTCGTGTACCGCCACTTCGCCGGGGAAAAAAACGTCAACCACCGAAACTACGAGGACCTGCTGGCAGAGGTGGAGGGCCGGTTCGGGTTGGACGCCGACCTGGAGGCGCTGGGCCCCGAGCGGGACTGGACCCCAGAGGCCGCGGGCACCCGCGTCGTGCACCTGCTCGGGGAAATCCGCGACGACCTGGAGAACCGGCTCGGGAGGGAGCTCTTCGTGGAGGCCGGGCGTCAGATGCTACTCACCACCATCGATGAGCTCTGGACGGACCATCTGTCCACCCTGGAGCGGGTGGACGAGTCTGTGGGCCTGCGCTCCTTCGCCGAGCTGAATCCCCTGGTGGAGTACCGCCGGGAGGCCGGGCTGCTCTTCCAGGACCTGCTCCGGGAGATTCGGCTGGAAACCGCGGCGACGCTGTGCGACCTGGCGGTCACCGAGATCGTCGAGGAGACAGACGCCGAGGCCCTGCTGCCCTCCCATCGCCGGGAGCAGCGGCGCACGCTCAAGCGATGATGTGCTATCATCCTCCACGCGCGTAGGCGCGAGGTAGACCCCAAAAGAGGTGGAATCATGAGAGCTCTGATCACTCGCGTGACAGTCGCCGCGGCGGCCGCGACGCTGCTGCTAACGCTGCCGGCCTGCGGAAAAAAAAGCCTGGACAAGTCAGTGGACAGGCTGGTGAAAGCGGCCCTCGCCAACGACTACGCCGCGTTCAAGAAGATGTCCCACCCGGACCTCGTGGAGAAATTTCCCGCCGAGAAGTTCAAGATGCTCTCCGACAGCCTGAACCTCCTGGGCGCGTACAAGGACCGGTCCATGCGTGGCATCCACGCCCGCACCGGCAAGGTCCGGGAGGGGCGATACAAGCTCACCTTCGAAAAAGGCGTGGTCAAGCTGAAGCTCACCCTGAGGCGCGGCAAGCTAACCGGCTTCCTCTTTTCGGGCGACGACCTCGAAGAGGTCATGAAGAAGGTGCGCGCCAAGGCCTTCTCCGTGTTCAAGGTGGGCGCCTTCCATTTCCTGGACGACGACGGCAAGCCCAAGAACAACGCCTTCAGGCCTGGCCAGAAGATGCGCTTCAAGGTAGCCGTCTACGGCATGAAGCCCGCCGACGGGAATCTCAAGATCCAGGCCTCCATACGGGTGGTGAACGCCGGCGGCAAGGTCGTGCTGCAGAACCCGAAGTTCGTGGACTCGGCGGTGCCCATCAAACCCGACGACGCGCCGGTGGGCACGGTGTCGGGCAACGTCACCATCCCCGAGGTTGGACTGTACAAGCTACATCTTCGCATCACCGACGGCCACACCGGCAAGTCCCTCGACTACACCACGGCGCTCCTCGTGGAGAAGTAGCGCTAGCGAGACCAGGGGCGGCAGGACGCCAGGAAGGCGGGCAGGTCCCCCAGATTGAAGCGCAGCGTCCCCGGGCCCACCTCGCTGCCATCCTTGAACAGCCGCCCCTCCAGGGTGGTCATGGTCCCAGGCAGGTCGAGCAGCCGGACGGTCTTCTGGCCGAAGTAGCGGTACACGTGGCCCTCTGCGTCGGCGAAGCTCACCTGGTATCGCAAGTAGCGATGCAAGGGCACCCCGATCTCCAGGTAGCTGCCCGGCAGGATCTCGGCCCCCTCGACCACACCATCGAGGGTGGCCGTCCCGGTCAAGGTCATGGGCGTCCAGCCGCCAAAGGCGAGCAGCGACGTGGTGTCCGCGTTCACGGTGAAGGAGAAGTCACGATCCCTCTCGGGCGCGGTGACGAATCCGGACATGGTCTCTTCGAAGTGCAAGCCCATTGTCTTCTCCTGGGGCTATCGGCTGCCACCTGTCACCATGCACCCGGATCCCAAAGGACAAAAGCAAAAAGCCCTCTGCACGACAATGAGATGACAGCAGACAACAGACGCAAATCACATGCCTGAAAGAAAGCCGGCAGAGTCAGTCGATGGGGGCCGCAAGCTGCACGGAAGGCTGGAGCTCGGAGGCCGAGGCGGTCCGATCGTTGGACTTGCCCTTGTGTGCGCCAATGGGACGCCGCACGAGGACCTCGTCGGCCCAATAGAGGATGGAGCTGTTCACAGAGTAGGGCGCGCGGATGTCTCCGGTGCCCAGCGCCAGCACCAGCTCGTCCCCCTCCACCCACCAGCGACCGTGCACGCGGTGCGGCACCCTCTGGTCGTCGGCCCGGATGGAGATGACGGCCTCCCCCTCCTCGCGAAAGTGGAAGAACACAAAAGCCGAAATGAGCCGGCCATGGGACCGCAGCCACCGTTCGCCGCCCAGCCACAGACCGACGAGCACTTTTTCGTCCCCCGCGGCGTCGAGGTGGGCCGGGATGAGGGACAGTTGCACTGGGCTTTCCGCTATCATTGAGTCCGACTATGGAACAGAGCCGGTGATTGGGCAAAAAAACTACCAAAGCGCCAAGATGCACTGGGCAAAACCCTCACAACCACTACGCCGATAGCAGTATTTCATGGTCGTAAAACGCTTGCGGTGGTGCGGGGTTCTCAGCTTCTGGAGCTTCTCGCACAGGCGCTTGGAGTTCTTGTACCGGATGCGCCTGCGGATCCTCCGTTGGAGCGCCTTGCGCTTGGCGTCGGCCTCGTCGCGGTCCAGAGCTCCGATCTTCACGTCGGCGTCGAAACGCCTCTTCACAGCCGCCACCACGTAGCTTTCGCAGCGCTCCATACGCCTTTGGTACCGATCGCAGCTAAAGGGCTGGGGCGCCTTCTTGTTACACCCGACCAGGCCGACCAGCACCAGACCATGGGCCACCAGCGGTGCCATCACCTTCAGCGCTCCGATTCGCATGGCTGCCTCCCTCGCGATCACACGACATCCTGCGAGAAGTCCGGGCTAGTGTCCCGCGTCACAAGTTCCTTCACATTCTGAGCGGCCCTTTCGACCGCTGCCAACGTTGCTCGTCGGTAGAATACTCCCGATATTCGCCCTCCTCGCGCCTCGGCTCCAGCCGAAACCACTCGCCCACCATGAGAAGGAACTTGTGACGCGGGACACTAGGCTGTCGCCGAGCTGGGGTTCGCTGGGCGCACCTGGGGGCCCGGGGCACCGGTGGCCTCACCGCCGCCGCCGTCTCCCGCGCCACCAGACGAATCTGTGGCCGCATCCGGGGGCGGGGTAGAGCCACCGGGGCCGTCGTCGTCCACGATGTCGCTCGCCTCGCGGAAGCTGACCTGCACCACCTTGGAGCAGCCCGCCTGCTCCATGGTCACTCCGTACAAGCTCTCCGACAGCGCCATGGTGCGCTTGTTGTGCGTGATGATGATGAACTGGGTGTCGGCGGCCATCTCGTGGACGATCTCGTTGAAGTGGTCCACGTTCATGTCATCCAGGGGCGCGTCCACCTCGTCGAGCAAGCAAAAGGGGCTGGGCTTGTACCGGAAGATGGAGAAGAGCAGGGCCACGGCCGTGAGGGCCTTTTCGCCGCCGGAGAGCAGGTCCACGGACTGCTGCTTCTTGCCGGGCGGGCGGGCGACGATCTCCACCCCCGAGTTGAGGATGTCGCTCGACTGGGTGAGCTCTAGCCGGGCAGTACCGCCCTTGAAGAGCCGCGGATAGACCACCTTGAACTGCTCGTTGATTCCCTCGAAGGCACTGCGGAATCGAGCGCGACTGGTGCGGTTGATCTTCTGGATGGCCTTGTCGAGTCGGTCGAGGGCGTTCTCGAGGTCCAGCTGCTGCTCGGACAGGAAGCCGTGCCGCTCGGAGAGCTCCTCGTACTCCTGCCGCGCCCCCGGGTGATAGGTGTTGCGCAGGGACTCGAGCACCTTGGACTGCTTGGCCAGCCGCGCCTCGAGCTCCTCGTCGAAAATGGGGCGCAGGTGGAAGTCGTGCAGCACCTCCGGGGTGGTACAGTGGTGCCGCTCCACGAGACGATCGCCCAGGTGCTCCCAGTCCTTGCCAAGCTCCAGCACGGACATCTTGGCGTTCTCCCGCTGGTCCGACAGCGCACGCCGCTCGTCCCGGTGCTGCTTGAGAGAGGCCTCCATTTCGTCGAGCTCGGCCCGCCGCCGCTCGCAGACCTCCGACTCCGCCGAGAGCCTCTCCCCAAGGTCCATGGCCTGGGAGCTCAGCGCCAACCGCTCGTCGTTGGCCTCGCCGACCTCAATCTGCAGGGTCTTCACACGCTCGGCGTTGAGCGTCGCCGACTCCGTCAGGGTCACCAGCCGCCTGCGGTCGGTCTCCAGATCCGACTCCAGTCGGGCGAGCTCCCGCTGGCTGGTGTTCCGCTGCTCGGCCGCCCGGGCCACCGTGACCTTGAGATCCCCCACCTCACCGGAGAGGGTGTCCACCCGCTGCCGATCCGCGCCGGCTGCCTGGAGCCCCAGCTCCAGCTGCTCCCGGGAGACCGACTGCTTGTCCACGAGGTCCGCCAGCTCCGAGGTGCACTCTAAGTGGTGCTGCTCCACCGATGCGATGGTCTCCCGTAGATCGTCAGCCTCCTGCCGGGCCGTGGCCAGGCGCCCTTCGTACCCGTCGAGCCGGGAACGGGCCGCGTCCAGGTCCTTGGACAGACCGAGGAGGGTCATGTCGGCCTCGTGGATGGTCCGTCGCAGCTCCGCCTCCTCGTTGTGGAGCTGCACCCCCTCGTGCTTGCTGGCAACGAGCCGCTCATGCAGCCCGTCGTGGTCGGTCTGCAGCTCCTGGCACAGCTCCTGGAGCTCCCGGATTTCGCGCTTCTGGGCGAGGACCGAGGCGCCCTGGGCGTCCACGGAGCCCCCGGTCACCAAGCCGAAGGGATCCACCACCTCGCCGTCCAGGGTGACCACCGTGCGGGGCTCCTCCTGAGACCGCCACACCGTCAACGCATGCTCGAGATCCTCGACCACGAGCACATTCTCCAGCAGTTGCCCGGCCACCTCCTTGAACTCGCCGTCCACCTTGACCAAGTCGAGGATCATGCCCCGGACCCGCGGGTCGGTGATCTCGGTGTCGCCCACGCCAGGTCCGGATTCGAATCCCGGCGCCGGTGCGCGCATGGGCTCCACCGGGAGGAAGGAGGAGCGGCCCCGGTTCCCCTTCTTGAGATACTCGACAGCATCCACGCTCACCTCAGAGTCCGCCACGAGGATGGCGCCCAGCCGCTCACCGAGCACAGCCTCCACCGCGACCTCGTACTCCACAGGCGCCTCGACGACGTCCGCCAGAAGCCCGTGAATCTCCTTGTCGGACGTCACCTCCTCCATGTTCTCCATGATGGCGCGAGTCCCCCGCTGGAACCCTTCGTAGCGCCGCTGGATCTCCTCCAGCGAGGCGAGCCGTGACCGGTTCCGATGAAGCTGGCCGCGGGCCGTGTCCAGCTCCACCTCGAGGCGAGTGACCTGTTCCTTGAGCGTGGCGAGACGTTCGGTGAGCGACCGCTGGCGATTCCGGCGCGCCTCGTTTTCCTCCTGCCCTCTCTCCACCCGCGCCTCCAGGGTGACGATGTCGGGTCTCAGGGCATCGGCCTGGGACCGGAAGCCTTGCTGATCCTGGTCCACCTGGTCCAGCCGGCGGATGGCCTCCTCCACGCGGAACGCATCGCTTCGCTGGTCCGACTGCAGCGAGGCGATACGGGTGTCCGTCCGCGACGACAGATCCCGGAGGTCTTCCACCCGAGCGTCCACCTCGGCCTGGGCCCGGCGTGCGTCCCCGAGGGCGGTCTCCTGCTGCTGCAGACGCTCCCGCTGCTGTTGGAACGCGGCGCCGATGGACTCCAGCGTGGATCGCGTGGTGACCAGGCCCTCCTCGTTGCGGCTGATGGTCTCCCCCAGCCGCAGGGACTCGGCGGCATCCAGGTCGCTGCGTCGACCGAGCTCATCGATCTCCCGCTGGTTGTGCTCGATCTGCGCCTCCACCAGCCGCACCCTGTTGTCCAGGGCGGCCGTCTCGGCGTGGCGGTCCGACAGGTCCACCTCCAGATCTCGCAGCTCGAGCCGCCCCGCGGCGAGGTGCCCTTCCCGCTCGGCCGTCAGCGCGTCCAAACGCGTCACCGCCGTGGTCAGCTCCTCCAGCTCAGCGCGAACCATGGTCGACCGGCCGAGGTTTTCCAGAAGCCGCTGGGAGATCTGCCACTTCTCCAGGTCAGCCACCTCGTCCCGGCAGTCCTCGTACCGTTCGGCCTTCTTCGCCGCCCGCCAGAGCCGCCGCATGGAGGTCTGGAGCTCACTGACGATGTCCGTTATGCGCAGCAGGTTCTGGCGCGTTGCGGCCATCTTGAGCTCGGCCTTGTGCTTTTTCTCCTTGTACAGCGTGATCCCCGCGGCCTCTTCGATGAACTGACGCCGGGTCTCCGGACGAGAGCTGACCATCTCGCCTACGCGTCCCTGCTCGATGATGGCGTAGGCGTAGTGTCCCACGCCCGTGCCCAGAAACAGCTCCCGGATGTCCTGCAACCGCACGGGCACTTTCTGGATGAAGAACTCGCTCGTGCCGTCCCGGTGCAGGCGACGCGACACGGCCACCTCGTCGTACTCTGCGTACTGGATCGGAGCCGCACCATCGCGCAGATCCAGGGTGAAGATCACCTCGGCCATGCCCATGGGGCCGCGAGCCTCGGTGCCGTTGAAGATCACGTCCTCCATGGAGGCGCCACGCAGCTGCTTGGCTGACTTCGAGCCCATGACCCAGCGCATGGCGTCCACGACGTTGGACTTGCCGCAACCATTGGGCCCTACGATGGCGGTCATGTTGTCTGTGAAACGGAGGGTGGTCTTGTCGCAGAAGGACTTGAAACCGACCATCTCGATCTGCTTGATTCTCATCTTCTCATGGCTCTTGCCGCATCCCCGGCTCCTGGAATCCAAATTCGAATCTAACCCCATCCGAAAAAGGGGAACAAGTTTTCCGCTCCCAAATGCCCCGCGACATCCGAAGGGAGCCAAAATTCCCTGTCACGACGAGGAGATACCTGGCCGATTCATTTACCACGACACAATTCCGCTGTAAAGTGGATAAAGCAAATGATTTCGAGGGGTAGTTATCCACATAGGGCGCCCCTGTGGATAACTTCGCACCCCGTCGAAATGCTTCGAGATTGACCAGGACTGGCCTCCTGGCGGCCGCCCCCGACAGGGGCGACCGTCGACCCGGAGCGGGGCACCCCACGGGATCCGCACCCCCGCAGCTTCACAGGTCGCCCGGACCATGGTACACCCGAGACAACCATGGCCAGGACCCGCAGTACATTCGACCAGTTCGGAAGGTGGCTGGGGGGAATCGAGCAGGTGGGCGAGAGCGCCATGCCCGTGGAGGAGTTTGCCCACCCCTGGCCTCTGCTGGCCATGGCCCTGCTCGGTTTCAATGACCACCTGCTCAAGGGCTCGGGCTGGGTCCCGGGGTGGCTGACGGGCAAGGTCTCCGACTTCGCCGGGCTGTTTTTCTTTCCCCTGTTCGTGACCGCCGCGGTGGACACCCTCTTGTACCTGGCCTTCCGGATCACCCGTGGACGCACGCCCAGCTACTCGCTCAAGATGTGGAAGGTCTACGCGGCGGTCGCCTTTACGGCGATCCTCTTCGTGCCTCTCAAGCTTTCGGATACCTGGGGAACGCTGTACATTCGGGCCATGCACGCGCTCGACGTGTTCGATTGGTTCGGTGGGTTTCAGGTGACGAAGGACCCCACAGACATCGTCGCGGTGGCGATGTTCCCCCTCGTCCTGTGGCTCGGACGCCGCTTCGTCCGTCGGATCCCCGTGGGACGGCTGGCGGAGATCTCCGTCGCGGCGCGGGGGCTCGCCCCCGAGGAGCGGCGCTCGCTGGTGGAGTCTCGCCTCGCCGACGTGCGCGGCATGGTGGCGCGAAGCGCTCGGCGCCGCGAGGCCCTGGACAAGCTCGTCGACGCCTACGACGAGGCGCTCGACCAACCCCGGAGAGCGGGTCTGTGGCGGAAGGCGCAGCAACGATTGGACGGATACCGCCGCGCCCTGGAGACGCCCGGATGACCGGTCCCGCCCTCGTCCTCGCGTCGCTCGCAATCCTGTCGCCACCCTGGACGGGCGGCGCCCGACTGCTCAAGGCCCAGGTAGGCCCCACGATCACCGTGCGAGGCGCGACCCGGCTGGAGATGGAGAGCATCAAGCGCGTGCAGGGCGGGGTCATGCTCACCGTGAAGCTGCTGGACTCGGACCTGGGCGAAGGCGTGCCGAGCAAGAGGATCAACCTGACCATCTTCAAAGACGGCGTGAAGATCCTTAGCACCACGGCGACCACCACCCAGACCGGCTCGGCCCAGGTGTTCGTGCCACACAGGGCGGGCGAGTACACCCTCAAGCTCGACTTCCCGGGGGACCGCCTCTACGTGGCCGCTCAACCCAAGGCCCGGACAGTGGACCTCAGCAAGAACGTCCTCACCTTGACGCTCACCAGCCCCCCACTGGTGGACTTCGCCGGGCGGCCCTTCCCGGTGGTGGTCTCGGCCCGGGATGAGGGGGCCGTGGAGAAGTTGCACGTGAGCCTGCAGGTCCAGCGCGGCGAAAAGGTCATCGCGACCAAGCGCGGTCTCACCGGACCCGACGGCCGGTGGACGATCGCGCTCAAACCCCGAGCCCTGGGCAGGGCCGGTGAGCTGCTGCTGGTTGCGACCACGCCGGTCACCAGCCGCTTCAACGCCGCGCGCACAGCCCAGCGCATCACCCTCTTTTCCCGCGTGAAGGTCACCCTGCATCTGAGCAAGAAAAGAGCCCGAATCGGAAGCAAGGTCACCCTCCACGGCACGGTGCGGGACGCCCTCGGACCCGTTTCTGGCGGCATCGTTCGCCTGACCGCTGCCAACAGCCGACTCGCCGCGGCCATGACCGACGCCAAGGGGCGCTTCTCGCGGACGGTGGAGCTGCGCAGGGTGGGACTCGGAAACCTGCGCCTCCGGGCGCACTTCGTGCCCCGCACGGGCTGGCGCAAGCCGGGCGCGTCCCCGGCCGTCATCCTCGTGGTGGAGCCGGCCAAGCCCATCCCGATTGCCTATTTCCTCATCCCGGCAGGCCTCACGCTGCTGTTTTTGCTGTCGGTGCTGGTGGTGCGCAAACGCCCCTGGGAGGGGCTGCGCAAGCGGTTGGCCAGGCGCCAGGAGACGAAGCGCCCCGAAACCGGCGGCATCGAGCTGGGCAAGCGGCGCTCCTTCAGCACCCTGTTCGCCGTGGACCACCTGTCGGTGTCGGGCACCGTGGTGGATCTCCATCTGCACGAGCCCCTGGTGGACGCCAAGATCTACCTGCGCTCCGCGGGTCCGAACCAGGAGGTGCAGGTCACCGCCACCGACTCGGCGGGGCGCTTCGAGCTGGGCGACCTGTCGGCCGGCACCTACAACCTCGTAGCCACCGCGCCGGGCTGGATCCCCCAGTCCCTGATGGTGGACCTGCCCCACCGCGGAGAGCTGCATGGCCTGAGCATCCGGCTGCAGTCCGTGCGCGTACGGGTGATGCAGATCTACGCCGACGTAGTGCGCTACCTGCTGCCAGAGCCGGACCTCGTGCGGTACTGGACTCCCGACGAATCCACCAAATACCTGCTCAGTCGCGACGCCACCTCCCCCGTTGAGCTGAAGTCCCTGACCGCCGTGACCCAGGAGGCGTACTATGCCGGTGCCCCCCCCGACGTAGAGACCATCTCCACGGCAGAGTCTCTGGCGCGGGAGGCCAAGGCGTCGGAACGGGAGCGCCAGTGAGCCCACGCCTCTCATTCGGGCTCGGCGGCGCGCTGCTGCTGGCCTGCTCCCCCGCCGACCACGGACCGGCCCCGGCGGACCGCGCCCCGGATCTGCGCGAGCGCCGCGTGTCCCCGCCGCCCCGACGCCAACCTCCGCCCCGGCGGGCAGTGCGACGAGTGGTGCCCCCCAAACGCCCAACCGCGCGACCGGTGGACCGGGTGAGCCCGGCCCGCTGGTCCCGGCACCGGGCCGCCTGGGCCAAGCTGGTGCAGCGGATCACCCCCCTGGCGCGCAAGGGTGCCCGCCTGCCGACCTTCAAGCTGCGCAAGTACTTCCGACGCCAGGGCGCGTGGCCTCTCCCGAGCCTGGACACCAGCAAGCTGACTGCGTCCGAGCGCACGCTCCTCTCACCGAAGGGGCCGGCGAGCCAAAAAGACGTTGCCGGCCCGGCGGGGCGCCAGGTCTGGGTAGAGATGGAGGTGGAGGCCGACGACACGGCGGGCCGAGGGCTGGTCAATGGGATCTGCGCCCAGACGGCGGTCTGCGGGCTGGGATGCACCATCGGGCCGAAGTCGTCGCTGAAGGACCGAGACGCGGCCATCCGTCGGCTCGCGCGGTTGCGCCGGGATCACGACCTCGTGCTCAGAGTCAGGTCACAGCCGGGCGCGATCGCCATTTCGCTGGCCGTCCCGCCCAAGGCGCGACCTACTGCGGCGCTGACCCGCGCCATCCGACGGGCGACACGGGGCCTCACCGGCGCGGTCCGGTTCGAAGCCACGCCCGTGGCCCGCCTCGTACCCGGGCTGACGGTGACCGGCGACCTCGCTCGGGTGACGATGGGCTCGCAGCGAAGACTGGCCCAGGCCCTGTGCCGACTCGCGGCGCGGCTGGGCGACGGGTTGATGGAGACCTGGCACGGCGACCACGCCGCCAACAAGCGACGCGCGAAGGCGCTGGCGACCTGGTTGGGGCTGACCTTCGTGGACAGACCGGTCCATTCAAAGCGACCCAAGCTGGAGCATCGCTACATCCGGCGCCACTACCGGGATCGCGTGTTCAACTGGCGGCGGCGCGCGGACGGCGCCTACCTGATCCGCCCCGCCATGGTCGTGCTGCACCACACGGGGGGCCTCTCCCTCCGCTCGGCGCTGTTCACGCTGACCTCGCTCCGCCTCGGCAGCCGCGCGGGTCTGACCCGACCGACCTCCCTGTCGGTGGGCGTGCCCTATCTGGTGGCACGCACCGGGCGCGTCTACCGGCTGTTTTCGGACGACGACCGCTTCGGCCGACACACCATCGGCTTGAACCACTCCGCCATCGGCGTCGAGAACGTGGGCACCAAACGCAGCGGCTTCACCGCCGCGCAGCTCGAGGCCAACGTGAGGCTGGTGAAGTACCTCGCCATGCGATACCCCTTGCGCTACCTCATCGGCCACCGCGAGGTGTACCAGATGGCTCGCACGCCGTACTACCTCGAGGCCGTGCCGAGCTACTGCTCCAACAAGAACGACCCCACATGGCGCGCCCTGCACCGCATCAGGAAGCGGTCCCTGCCCCTCGGCCTGGTCGGTCCACCCACCACGCGTCCCGTGCTCAAGGACTGCCGGGGCATGCGGCGCTATTTCAAGCGGCAGCGAGCCGCCAGACGCCGTGCGCGGTGATGGCCCGCCCGAATCGACCTGGCGCGAACGTCGGTTGCTCCGGCCCGGGCCCCGTGCTACCAAAGGTTCCATTGTGAGAGCCCATGGATGCCAGCTGGGAGCCGCCCTCGCGGCGCTGACCCTGCTCATCGCGCACGCGCCCGACGCCCGCGCCGGCGAGGAGGAGCTCGTCGTGGCGCCGTCCCTCGCCTACTCCGTGATCCGCGTAGACGACAAGAACCGGCACGGCGGGGCCGTGTACCTGGACGTGGACTACGGACTCACCGACTCCTGGTCCCTGCGCGGCACGGGCCTATACGCTCCGCACTACGTGCCCGGGGACGACGGCGGGCTGCTGTCGGTGGGCGGCCTGGGGTTCGGAGCACTGTACACCTTCGACGTGCTCAAGGTGGTCCCCTTCGCCAGCCTCACGGCGGGGGCGGTCGCCCTGGGAGGCGCCGGCCAGGGGCTGCGCTGGAACGCGGCGCTCTCGGTCGGCGTGGGACTCGACTACCTGGTGAGCCGCTCCTTCTCGGTGGGCTTCGAGGTCCGCTACCAGCTCCTGGTGCCGGACCTCAAGCGCTACCCCTTCTTCCTCGGCGTCGGCATCCGCCTCGCCTGGCGCCGCCAGTAACCCCGTCGTAGGATGCCGCCCGTCCCCGGAACGAGCGGCATCCCCCAGCTCCCCCGACCATGGGGCTGACTTTTCAGATCTCACCACGCTCGCGACAAAAGAGGCGCAGGGGGGTGCCCTCGAAGCCGAAGGTGTCGCGAAGGCGGTTGGCCGAGCTCGCGATCGCGCTCGCGATCGCGCTCGACCTCGACCTCGACGGATTCGAGGACATCTGCCAGGACCACGACCCGTCGACCGCGGCGCTCGCCGCTGCCCGCTGCCCGCCCTGCGCCCTGCGCCGAGCCCCGACCGCCGCGGGCGCCCACCGAACGCAGCTGGATCCGGCGCGCTGGCGCCGGCAGGCGGCCTCCCCACCCGATCCCTCCAGCTCGGCATGCGCAGCCGCCGAAAGACCACTCGACTGCCCTGGCTCCGCCTTGAGACACTCCGTCCGGAGGGCCAAACCGTTGCAGCGAGCGGCGCATGGCCAGGGCTCTTGACACGTGTGCTATGGTTCCTCCCGCATGGCTGACGAGCTGCACATCGATCTCGAGCGTCTGCGCGCGGATCTGCTGGCCCTGGCGGAAATTGGACTCGAAGAGAAAGACCACGGTCTGTACCGCATGGCCTTCACCGAGGCGGACCTGCAGGCCCGGCGCTGGCTCGTGGACCGGCTGCAAGACGCCTGTGCCGAGACCCGCGTGGACCCCGCGGGCAACGTCATCGGCCGCTGGCCCGGCCCGCCCGACACCCCGGCGGTGCTGCTCGGCTCCCACATCGACACCGTGCCCGCCGGTGGCATACTCGACGGCGCCCTGGGTGTGCTCGCCGGGTTGGAGTGCGTGCGTACCCTGCGCGCATCAACCGTGCCCCTTGCCCGCCCCGTGGAGCTCATCGCATTTGCCGACGAGGAGGGCCGGTTCGGCGGCATGTTCGGCGTGGAGGCCTTCTGCGGCCAGCTCACCGCCGAGTGGGTGCGACAGGCCCACGACGTCGACGGCGTGCGCCTCGCCGACGCCATGCGCGCCCAGGGCCTCGATCCCGTGGCCGTGCTCGAGGCCGCCCGCCAACCGAAAGATGTCCACGCCTTCATCGAGCTGCACATCGAACAGGGCCCGGTGCTCGAGGCCGAGGGGCTGCAGATCGGCATCGTGGAGTCCATCTCCGGTGTGTTCAAGTGGGTGGTGCGCCTCATCGGCAAGGCCAACCACGCCGGCACGGCCCCCATGAACTACCGCTCGGACGCCTTCATGGGCCTGGCCGACTTCGCCCACGAGATCCCGCGCATCATCGAAGAGGACGGCACGGACCGCACCCGCCTCACCGTGGGCAAGGCCGAGCTCAAGCCCGGCAACCCCCACACCGTGCCCGGCGAGGTGGAGTTCTCCCTCGTGGGCCGAGACACCGACCACAAGATCATGAAGGGAGTGGCCCACAGCTGCCGCAAGGTCCTGTCCGCCATCGCCCGTCGGCACAGCCTGCTCTTCGAGTTCGAGGAGCTCAGCTGGCTCGAGCCGCACCCCTGCCACCCCGACATCGTGGGCGTCTTCCGACAAGCCACCGAGCGCCGCGGCCTCAGCCATCGACTCATGGACAGCGGCGCCGGCCACGACACCCAGTTCATGGCCGAGCTCACCCGCGCAGGCATGATCTTTGTTCCCTCCGTGGGTGGCATCAGCCACGCTCCCGACGAATGGACCTCCTGGACCGACATCGAAAACGGCGCCCAGGTCCTGCTCGATGCGCTGCGAGCGCTCTGTAGCTGAGCCTGGAAGCTGGCCGGATTCTGGACGTACAGACGCGTTGAGCAGTCGTTCTCGGGGCTCTCGGGGCCATGTGACCAAATCCGTTCCCCCACGTTGGGAAAGGCACCCACCGCGCGCAGCGCGGCCCCCCTGGAAGGGGCGGGGGGGAAGCAGTTAGCCGCGGAGCGGCGGAATCGTCTCCGGAAATTGGACAACGTGTTGTGAAGCGCATAGGGTAGCGCTCCCCAGAAATGCGTGGTTCTCCACCGAGAGGGGACGTGGGGAACGTCCGTGAACACATGGCTCTCGGGGCGTCCGGTGGAGTTCGTCTCGCGATGATGCTATATGTTGCGTAGTCACGTGACGGCTCGAAAGGACTGGCGCACTGTCGAGTGACGCGGTCGGAGTTGATGCCGGATCGCCCGCATTCGAACATCACGAACTCATGGACACCGTACTCACCACGACATTTTTGCTGCTCGCGTCACCCCCTGCGACGGGTGCAGAGACCACTGGCGCCGCGTCGGGCGGGCTGGTTCGGCCGGTCTTCACAAAACCCGAGTCGCGGGCCGTCAAGGCGCCCGAAGGGCATACCACCCTACGCTGGCGCTACCCCGGCGCCAAGTCGCCGACCGGCTTGTGCTTCGAGCTGCAGCAGGCACCCACCGCGGCGTTTCGCCAGGCGCGCACCCGATATCTGGGACCAGACCGAGCGGTGTTTGTCTCGGGACTGGGCGAAGGGGACGCATTCTTCCGGGTGCGGCCGGTGGTCGCGGACACGGCTCCTGGCCCCTGGTCCCGCACGGCAAGGGTGCAGGTGCGCTACGTGTCCCGCCGTCTGGTTCTCGTGCTCATGGGGGTCGGTGCCCTCCTGCTGCTGGCCACCCTGGCGGTGATCTTCGGGGGGCATCGGCGCAGCCGCGCCGCAGAGGTGGAGGCCCCCGGCGAATGATCTACCTCTCCGCCGTGCTGAGCGCCACCACGGGGTGGTTGCTTCTCGCCGTGTTCGGCGTGGCCTGGATCGCGCTCGGCATGTACTGGGGCCGCCGGGCCAAGGACCTCGATGGTTTCATGCTCGCGGGCCGCAACGTGGGGCTCGCCCTGGGCACGGCCACGGCCATGGCCACCTGGGTGACCTCCAACACCATCATGCTCGCGCCCAAGTTCGCGCTGCAGATGGGCATCTGGGGCATGCTCGCCTATTCCACGGCGGCCTTCGGCCTGTTCCTCTTTGCGCCCATGGCCCGGCGCATCCACCAGCTCATGCCGAAAGGCTACACCAGCGGCGACTTCATCCGGCTGCGCTACGGCAAGGTGGCCTGGGTCATCTTCCTGCTGATCTCTTTGGTGTACTCCATGGCGTGGCTGGTCTCCATGGGCATGGCCGGCGGCATCGTGCTCAAGGCCTTGGCTGGCATCCCCTACGCCTACGGCATGACCGTGATTCTGACGGTGTGCGTGATCTACACCCTCTTCGGTGGCCTCTACGCGGTCATCGGCACGGACTTCATTCAATCGGTGATCATCCTCGTGGGCGTGGTGGTGGTGGGCGCGGTGGTGATGTGGCGCACGGACCTGGCGGTCATCCATCGGGACCTGGCGGCGCATCAGCCGGCCCTGCTCGACGTCCTGATGCCCGTGGCCCTGCTGTCGCTGTTCAACAACCTCTTTTTCGGATTCGGCGAGGTCTTCCACAACAACGTCTGGTGGAGCCGCGCCCTCGCCATGCGGCGCTCCGTGGCACCCAAGGCGTTTTTGCTGTCGGGCCTGTTGTGGCTGCCCATTCCCATCGCCGCCGGCTTCATCGCCCTGGCCAGCCATGCGGTGGGCATCAACGTCACCGATCCGGACATGGTGGGGCCGCTGGTGGCTGGGCAGCTCCTGGGCCAGGCGGGGGCGGTGGTGGTGTTCGTGGTGGTCTTCTGCTCGCTCGCCTCGAGCATCGACAGCCTGCTGGCCGCCACGGCGGACCTGGTCACCGAGGACGTCTACCGCAAGATGATCCGCCCCGGTGCCAGCGAGGCCCGGGTGCGGCGGCTCTCGGCTTTCTTGATCGTGGCGTTGGGCGTCGTCACCTGGCTGATCTGCCTGCCCCGGCTGGGGGATCTCATCCAGGTGCTGTTTTTGTCCGGGCCCCTGGTGGGCAGCGCCATCTGGCCGGTGATCACCGGCCTGTACTGGAAGCGCACCAGCCCGGCGGGCGCCGTGGCCGCCATGGTCGGCGGCAGCGGCGTGGGGCTGTACGCCTACTTCACCTGGGGTTGGTTCACCGCATCGCTCGTCGCCACGGCGGCGTCGGCCGTCGTGGTCTGCGTGGTCACGGTGGTGGCCCCCCGGGACTTCGACTGGCAGGTGCTCAACGAGCGCCACGCACCATGAGTCATCCGATGCAATTCACCGTTACGTTTTTGCACGTACTTGTCGTCGTCGCCCTGGTCTGGGTTGCGGGGGGAGGCGTGTTTCTGCTGGGGCTCCTGTACCGAGACCTCAAGAAACGAAAGGTTTGGTAATGCTCGACAAAGACGACCTGCAACCCAATCCCCTCACCCAGCAGCTCGAGCCGCCGGCCGAAGCCGACAACCTGCGACCCGAGCCCGAGAACCTGGCGCAGGTGGCCGAGATCGATACTATGCCCCTGCACGACCTGGTGGGGCGGTCCATCCTGAGCGTGGGCCAGCTCAATCGGGAGCACGTGATGGCGATCTGTCGGCTCGCCGCGTGGCTGGAGGCCATCGAGATCTCACCCTTCCAGCCGCTGGACGGCAAGCTCGTCATCACCGCCTTCTTCGAGGCCTCCACGCGCACACGCACGTCGTTCGAAAGCGCGGTACTGCGGCTCGACGGCAAGATCATCTCCATCGCCGACGGCAAGCATACCGGGGAGGCCAAGGGAGAGTCCCTGTCGGACATCGGGGAGATGTTCAACGCCTACGGCGACGTGGTGATCATGCGCCACACGGACACGGACGCACCCGAGCGGCTGCTCGAGCGGCTGCGCATCCCGCTCATCAACGCGGGCAACGGCACCGGCGAACACCCCACCCAGGCGCTCGCGGACTGGTACGCCCTGCTCAAGTGGCGGCCCGAGCTCGCCGAGTCTGTGCTGCCCGAAGACGAGCGACTGCACCTCGGCATCCTCGGCACGCCGGGCTCCATGCGGGCGGTGAAGTCCTTCTTGCTCATGTCTCTTTTGTTCAAGGAGAACATCCGCAAGATCACAGTGGTGTCGGAGATGGCGGATCCCTTTGGCGAAGACGTGAGCCAAGTCATCGGCGACGCTGGCATCGACTACAACGTGACCAACGACATCCAGACCACCCTGTCCAAGCTGGACGTCGTCTACATGAACTCCATCGCGTTTTTGGGTGACAGCTACAAGACCCTCGACAGCCGCTACAAGCTGGACGACCAGAGCGACCTCAAACCGGGTGCGGTGGTCATGCACCCCCTGGCGCGGCTCGACGAGCTGAGCACGACCCTGGACGACACGCCCCACAACCTCTATTTCACCCAGGCCCACGGCGCGGTGTTCGTCCGGCAGGCGCTGCTCATCGCCATCTGTAACCGCTTCGACCGGCTGCCCCGAGCGATGCCCGAAGGGGAGGCCGCGACCCCCCAAATCTCCTGATCGCACCGAGAGGATCCCCATGTGTGGAATCACCGGCTTCTGGTCGGCCCGCAGGCTGGCCGACGAAGCAGAGCGACAGCTCGACGGCATGATGCAGACCCTGGCCCACCGGGGCCCCGATGGCACCGGGCAGTACCTGGACGCGGCCCGGGGCGTCGCCCTGGGACACACCCGCCTCTCCATCAACGACCTGGGTGAAACGGGTGCCCAGCCCCTCCAGGGCCTCGGTGGCCGCTTCGTCCTGGTGGCCAACGGCGAGCTCTACGACTTCAAGCGCATGCGCTCCACTCTCATGGCCCTGGGGGATCGCTTCGCCTCCAAGTCCGACAACGAGCTGGCCATCAGCCTCTACGAAAAATACGGCCTGGACTTCGTGCACCAGCTGCGGGGCGAGTTCGCCATCGCCCTGTACGACCGGCAGGAAGACTCGCTGATCCTGGTGCGGGACCGTTTCGGCATCCGCCCGCTGTTTTGGCACCTGGCAGACAACACCTTCTATTTCGGCTCGGAAACCAAGTCCATCCTGGCCCACCCGGCCGTGTCACGCCGCATGTGCCCCAAGGCTCTGCTCAACCAGCTCATGCACACGATGGTGCCAGGCACCAGCGCTTTTGATGGCATCCAAGCCCTGGAGCCGGGCCACCTGCTGGTCGTGAATCGACGCGACGGACGACTGGAGCTCGACAAGCGTCGCTACTGGGACCTGGACTTCCCCGTCGCCGAAGCCAGGGACGCGAGCGTGGACGCCGAGGAGCACATCGCCCGCATCCGGGACCGACTGGTGGAGTCCATCCTGCTGCGCCTCGAGGCGGACGTACCTGTGGGCTGCTACCTGTCGGGGGGCATCGACAGCTGCGCCATTCTTGGGCTGGCTACGGGCGCCCAACAGTCGCCGGTGAAGGCCTTCACCATCAGCTTCGACAGCGACGAATACGACGAGGGGGCCATCGCCACCGAGATGGCCGAGTCCATGCGCGCCGAGCAGGAGCTCATCCGTCTCACGGCCGACGAGCTCTACGGCGACAACTACATCCGCACGGCCTGGCACGCCGAGCGCACCTTCTACAACACCCTCGGCGTGGCCAAGTACCGCATGTCCAAGCGGGTGCACGAATGCGGCTACAAGACCGTGATCACCGGTGAGGGAGCCGACGAGCTCTTCGCCGGCTACCCGGCCTTCAAGCGGGACATGTTTCAACACGGGCTCGCAGGGCTGGACCCCGGCACCAGGGCTGAATACCAGCGCGCACTCGAGGAGGCCAACCGCATCTTCCGAGGCGCCATCCTCAGCGAGAACCCCATGCAGCACCCGGCCTTCGACCGGCTATGTGGATTCACGCCGAGCTGGATCCAGCCCTGGATATCGACCCTGGAGCTGGTGCGGCCGCTGCTCCACGCCGACCTGCAGGCCGAGCTCGCCGACTACGATCCCGTCGCGGCCATCGCCGACGCCCTCGACCCGACCATGATCGAGGAGCGCCACGCCTTGGACAAGGCCCAGTACACCTGGAGCAAGACCATGCTCGAAGGCCAGATCCTCAACTGGGGGGGGGACCGGGTGGACATGGCCAACTCCATGGAATCCCGCCCGGCATTCCTCGACCACACCCTGGCCGAGGCCGCCGTGCAGGTCCCCCCAGAGCTGCGCATCCGTGGCACCACGGAGAAGTGGATCCTCCGGGAGGCCGTCAAGGGCGTGCTGCCGGAGCTGCTCTACAAACGGCCGAAGTTTGCCTTCATGGCGCCGCCGGCCCACACCGACGAGCGCAAGGCTGCCCGGGTGGACCAGCTCATCGCCCGCTACCTGAGTCCCGACGCCCTGCGCCGGGCCGGCCTCTTGGACACACCCGCCGTAGGCGCGTTCCTGGACGGCTACCGCGGCGATCGCGACCCGGTCTCCCTGGTTCGCAAGGACGCCCTGCTCAACCATCTGCTCTGCGTGCAGATCCTGCACGAGCAGTTCATCGAGCGGCGGCCCTCCGCGCCACCTTCTGTCAACGAGCCTTCCTGACCTGCCATGCACGCCGTGCACCCTTGCACCCGTGCTGCCATACAACGAGGCGAGCCGGGACGGATCGGCGTTCTGGGCGATCTAGTTTTTTTGCGGCGGACGCTTAGGCGCGCTTGCCGCGCTTGCGGAAAAAGAGGCGCAGGGGGGTGCCCTCGAAGCCGAAGGTGTCGCGGATGCGGTTGGCCAGGTAGCGCCGATAGGCGGTGCGAACGCCCTCGGGCGCGTTGGTGGAGAAGACAAAGCTGGGCGGGCGCACCGAGACCTGGGCCGCGTAGTAGAGCTTCACCTCCCGGCCCCGGTGAGCGGCCGGGTGGTGGTCCTCCACGGCATCTTCCAGGAAGCGGTTCACGTTCGCGGTGGAGATGCGGCGGTCCCACTGGGCGAAGACGCGGCCGATGGTTCGGGGCAGCTTGGCCAGGCCCGAGGAGGAGACGGCCGACAGACCGATGACCGGAGCGTAGCGCACGAAGCGCAGCTGGTCCTGCAGGTCCGCCACCATCTCCTTGTAGGCGGGGCTCCCCACGGGCACCAGATCCGTCTTGCTGGCCACGATCACCAGCGCCCTCCCCGCGTCCTGGCACAGGGATGCGATCTTGGCGTCCTGCTCCTTGGCGCCCTCGGCGGCGTCCACCAGCAGGCAGGCCACCTGGGTGCGCTCGACGGAGCGGATGGCCTTCAGCACGGCGATCTTCTCCATGTCCAGGTAGCTCGAGCGGCTGCGCCGCATGCCCGCCGTGTCCATGAGACGAAAGCGCTCCTTGCCCGTGTCCCAGATGGAGTCCACGGGATCCCGGGTGGTGCCCGGCTTGGCGTCCACGAGCATGCGCTCCTCGCCGATGAGCCGGTTCACCAGCGATGACTTGCCGGCGTTGGGGCGCCCCACGAGGGCGACCCGCTTGAGGTCGTCCTCTTCTGCGGGATCACTGGCTGGGCCGGTCCGGGAGCGAAGCACCGCCACGACAGCGTCCAGCAGATCGGCCGTGTTCCGGCCGTGCTGGGCGCTGATGCCGAAAACCTCACCCAGGCCGAGCTCGTAGAACTCCGCCGCCTCGAGCTCCTGCTTGGGCCCGTCGGCCTTGTTGGCCGCCAGCACCACGTCCTTGCCGCCGGCGCGGAGCAGCGCCGCCACCTCACTGTCCTCCACGCAGACGCCGGCTCGAGCGTCCACCACGAACACGATGACGTCCGCCTCGTCAATGGCGACGTCGGCCTGGGCCCCGATGGAGCGCGACAGCGAGGACGGATCGGCAGGGGTCAGCCCACCGGTGTCGATGACCACGAACTCCTCGCCGTCCCAGTCACCCTCGCCGTAGAGGCGGTCCCGGGTGACCCCGGGATCGTCCTGTACGATGGCCAGGCGCTTGCCCACCAACCGGTTGAACAGGGTCGACTTGCCGACGTTGGGGCGACCCACGATGCAGACCACGGGCTTCATGGCTCGTATCCCACGCGCCGCATGCCGGCGGCGCTGCGGGACCAGTCGGGCATCACAATCACGCGCAACTTCACATGAACCGGGCAGCCCAGAGACTCCGACAGGGCCTCCCGGGCGGCCATGCCGATCTCCTTGATGCGGCTGCCGCCCTTGCCCACCACGATGCCCTTTTGGGAATCCCGCTCCACGTAGATCAACGCCTCGATGACCACATCGCCCCGGTCCGCGCGCTCGAGGTATCTCTCCACACGCACCGCCGTGGCGTAGGGCACCTCCTGGCGGGTACGCAGGAACACCTGCTCCCGGATGGTCTCGGCGGCGAGCCAGCGCAGGGAGCGGTCCGTGAGGTCGTCCCCGTCGAAGTAGGCCGGCCCCTCGGGCAGACAGGGCCAGATCTCGTCGGTGAGCTGGTCCACGCCGTCGCCGTGCAGCGCGGAGATGGGAACCACCGCTCGCGCCCCGGACCACCGCTCCATCAACGGCAACAGCTGCTCCTTGTCCGCCACGGCGTCCACCTTGTTCAAGCACACGATGAGGGCCACGCCCCGCTCCTCGGCCCGCCGGGCCAGATCCTCCTCCACCTCGTGGTTGCGGCGGCCCCGGGTGGTAGCGTCCACCACAAGCACGGCCACGTCCGCGTCGGCCAGGGTGGCCAGAGCCTGGCGCACCATGTAGGTGTTCAATGAGCGGTCGGGCTCGTGCACGCCGGGTGTGTCCAGCAGCACGATCTGCCCGAGCGGCCCGGTCAGCACCCCCAGGATCCGGTCCCGGGTGGTCTGCGGCTTGGGCGTGACGATGGCCAGCTTGCTGCCCATGAGCCGGTTGAGCAGGGTGGACTTGCCCACGTTGGGCACACCGAGCAACGCCACGAACCCCGCCACGTGGCCGTCGCGACCGTCGCGACCGTCGTGGTCCTCGGACCCTCCGTCGGGTTCGTTTTTGGGGCTGGGGTCGCTCATGGGCTGTGCATCCGCGTCGATTCCGTGTATCACTAAGTCGCCACCGGATCCAAGCAAGAATGTTGGCCTACGTCTCCCTCGTCCTCGCTTTCGTCGCCGCCGCCATCAACCTTGGCTGGCTGCGCCTGCCCATGGGCCACTGGCCCGGCATCTCCCTGGGACTGCTGGCCACGATGGCGGGGATCCTCGCGCTCCGGTCCACGCCCCGGACCGGGCGGTCCCGACGCCCCGCCACCCGGGCGCTGGCCTGGACCGGCGCCTCCCTCGGGCTCCTGTCTGCCCTGGTCGGAGTCGCCATCTACCTGGCGTGGGGAATCGCAGCCGGTCGGGTGGGTTGACTGGTCTGACTCTCTGGGTGCGGATCCTCAGGACCCGCTCACAAATTACTTGGTCAGCGCAGGGCGTCGAGGCGCCCGGCTCGCGAGGCGCCAGAAGGGCGCATATCGGGAATATGTAACCGCCTGGCAACGAAGCGAGCCGGAGCGGATCGGCGGTCTGAACGATCAAGTAATTTGTGAGCGGGTCCTCAGCCGCCGTCTGCGCCCACGGACTCACGCTTCTGGGCCAGACGCGCCTTCAGCTCGTCGATGGCGTCCCCCCCCACGCCCCCCTTCTCACAGGCGGCGAGGGCCGCGTCCAGGATCTCGATGTCCTCCTCCACCCGCGCCTTCGCCGCCTTGTGCATGGCCTGGAACCGGCCGTATAGCTCCACGAGCTGGTCGCCCTTGCGGAGGTTCCAGACCTCCGTGTACTGGTTGTCCCGAATCTCATCCATATACCGCCCCATCTTGAACAGCGGCCCGGCTGTGCGGTGGGTGATCACGATGTTGAAGATGAAGATCACCACGAGGAACACCACGCCGAAGGCGATGATGGCGATGAGCAGGATCAGCTCCCGGCGACTCCGCTTGGCGGCTGCCTCCTTGTCCTGCTTCCTGCGCTGGACCATCCGCTCGGCGTCCTCCTGGTTCCGCTGATCCGACAGCCGCTTGTCCTCCTTTGCTCGCCGGGCCACGATGCGCGCGTCATCCTTCTTCAGGTCCGCCATGGCGATGGACGCGAGCTGCCGCATGTCCGGGTCCTTGTCCTGCATCTGGACCTTGAGCATCTCGGTGGCCACGTTGAGCAGCTTCTTGACGTCCGTGGTGGCCGCGGCACGGGTCTCCCTGAAGAGCGTGTTGGTCTTCTTCCGCTGCCGCTGAAACAGCGCGGTCGAGTCCTTCGCCATCCTTTTGAATTCCGCGTTGGCCTGGCGCGTCTGCCAGATTACGAGCGTGCCGAGCGCGGTGCAGACGATGGCCGCGATCACCACGCTGATAATGGTGTTGCGGAGCTGGTAGTCCTTTTCGATGAGGAAGTTCTTCCAGCTGCGCTGGTGCTTTCCGCCGACCGCTTTTTTTGGTTTGTTGGACATGGTCCAGCCCTTTCCTGGCAACCTCTTCGTCTACTGTGAATTCAGGAATCGGTTGATGTCGCCCTTGAGAGAGCCCACGAGGGCCTCGACGAGCTGTGACACCACGGCAGAGCTGACCGAGCCCGCGACCGCCGCAGAGGCCCCGACGCTGCCCTTGATGGACTGCCCGGGGAACGTAGTGAACATCACGTTGACCTTGCACTTGACCCTGCCGCCGACGTTGCTCACCTTCACCGTCGTGTCCAGGTAGAACGCCTTCATGCGCTTCTTTCGCAGGGCGCGCTTGGACGGCTTGCGGCACTTCCGCCAGCCCGTGACCACGTCCGATCGCCGGGCCATCAACCGGTGCAGGTTCCGTCGCGCCAAGGCCACCGACAGGGACCGCAGGGCGCCCTTGGACCGGATCTTGTCCATGTTGATATAGAAGCGCTTCCCCGACACCCGAGACGGACACATCTTCTCGATGGCCTTGCGCGCCGCGCTCTTGAGGCGGCGATTGCTGGACTTGGCCGCCTTCATCAGCGCCGGCACCGCACGCGCCGACCGCATGCCGCCCAGGGCCCGCGCCGCGGTGCTCCGCACGGTTGCGTCCTCACGGCCGTTTTTCAGGGTGGCGATCAACGCGCGCTCCACCCGCGGATCGGTGTACTTGCGCAGCATGATGATGGCGACGACCTTCACCTTGGGAGAGGAGCCGCTCCTCAGCTTTCGGATCAGGTTGCCGACTCGATCGGCTCGCGCCGGGGTCGACACGAAGAGAATTGCAGCGACCAGGGCTAGCGGTATCCAGAGCTTTTTCATGACAAATTCCGGACGATCAATCAGACCTTCGATTTGACGCCCGCGGCTGTCTTCGCATTCAATGACGACCTCCCCACGCGCGCAGGAAGCGCGAGGCGGCGCGCCGAAGCGCTTCCTGCACAATATCAAACAGATGGACCAGACACAATCCGAGAATCCACCAGGCCGTCTCAAGGCGGCGGCGCCTTTTGCATAGACCGGGGCCGGCCCCACGGGTAGGATGCAGGGCGTTAGGCACAGAACAAAAAGGAACCACCATGTTAAGCAGAATGATCAGCGGTGGGTTGACCCCCATGGCCGAGATCACGGCCACCCTGGACGCCATGACCCACCCCGAGCGTGTCCGGGCCGTCCGGAGCTTGAGTGCCACGGATCTGGCCAACCTCTTCGAGCGCGCCGCCGAGTGCGAGCCGGTCACCATGGAGCACTTCGTCCCGCAGGACCGACCCGAGCTCACAGAGGTGATCCACCACGGGCTCAACTCCCTCCCGGCCTTCCGGACCTTTCAGAAGCGCTTCTGTCGCTCGACCGACCTGCGGGGCCAGCGCGCCATCTTCGGCTACAACGAAGGCATCACCCGCCCGCTGATCGGTCCCGGCTTCTTCGTGACCCACCCGACCCAGGGCGTGGAGCACTGGGAGTCCCGAGGCGCCGTGGTGGTCAACTACCACCTCGAGCCCGACGGACCCCTGTCGTCCACCTGGCCACATTTCAAGCCCAACAGCCAGGGCCTTCAGCACTTCGTCTACTACCGCACCCGAGACTTCATGCGCCGGGTGTCCGACCACGTCTCCATTGGCTCGGCCTACAAGGACGAGCACAAGATGAACGCCTACTTCGTCCTGTGCCGCGAGGACTAGGCCATCCCATGCCCACCACGGACGCCAAGCTGATCTGCGTGACTGGTGGTGCCGGGTTCATCGGCTCCCACACCGTCGGCCGCCTGGTGGACCAGGGACACCAGGTGGTCGTGCTGGACGACTTCAGCACGGGCAAACGCGAGAACCTCGCCGCGTGGCAGGGTCTTTCGGACCTGGAGATCATCGAGGTGGACGTAACCCACGGCCTCTCGGCGCCCCTCGCCCCCGTGGTCGCACGCCGGGGCCCGGTGCACGGCATCATCCACCTCGCCGCCCAGACCTCGGTGATCCGCTCCATGGAGGCCCCCCTGGCCGACGCCCAAACCAACTACCTGGCCACGGCCCAGGTCATCGACTACGCCCACACCGAGGCCGTCTCCAAGGTGGTCTACACGTCCTCCTCAGCGGTCTATGGTGACACCGAGGACCTGCCGGTGACCGAGGCCTCGCCGCCCGCGCCCCTGTCGCCCTATGGCATCCACAAGCGCGCCTCGGAGCTCCACCTCCTCTATGGATCGCGGGTGCTCGGCCTGTCTACAGTCGCCCTGCGGCTATTCAATGTCTATGGACCGCGGCAGGACCCGTCGAGCCCATACTCGGGGGTGATCTCGATCTTTCTGGACCGGGCCCATGGCGGCGAGGATGTCGTGATCTTCGGCGACGGTGAGCAAACCCGTGACTTCGTCTTCGTTGGAGACGTGGCCCGGGCCCTCACCACCGCCTGCTGGAGCGACGAGGCCCACGGCGTCGTCGCCAACATCGGCACCGGGCGCGCCATCACGATCAACGACCTGGCCGACCAGTGCATCGCCTGTTGCGGGGCGACGGTCGGAGTGAAGCACCACGCCGAGCGGCCCGGTGAAATTCGCCACTCCGTGGCCGACATCTCCCGCGCCCGACAGGCCCTGGGCTTCGAGCCGCAGACGGCCATCGAGGAGGGGTTGAAAACAACGGCGGATTGGTATCGGGACCAGCGGTAGGACTCGTCCGGCGCTACATCTTCCACTTGCCGAACATCTCTTTGGGGAGGCTGGCGAGGATCTCCTTGAGCTTCTCGGGATCCTCCGACGAGCTGGTCAGATCCACGGTGCCGGTGTCCTCGACCTTGATGCCCGCCTCCTCGATGACCTCCTGGGACACGCCGATGTCGCAGCCGAAGCGCACGGCGAGGGCGATGGAGTCCGAGGGGCGGGCGTCGATCTCCAGCAGGCGGTTGCCCGCAGAGACCGTGATCGAGGCGTAGAAGGTGTTGTCCTCGATCTTGCTCACGTCCACGCGCAGCACCTTCGCGCCCAGCTCATCGAGCACGTTCTTCATGAGATCGTGGGTCATGGGGCGCGGCAGCTCCACGCCCTCGAGCTGGGCCGCAATGGCGCTGGCCTCCATGACACCGATCCAGATGGGCACCAGGCAGGTGGCCTTCTCGTCCTTGAGGATCACCACCGGCAGGTTGGAGCGCGGGTCCATGACCACGCCGGAGACCTCCATGCTCACGTACTGTTTCATCGCTGCGACTCCGTTTGGGGTGCCAGCTCGCCCTCAAGAGTGTGGCTCCCCGCGTTGAGAATAGCAACCTCCACAAGATCGCCCACCGCCGGACCACCGGCGCGCGCCTCGAAGTTCACGACGATGTTTCCCCGGGTCCGCCCGGTGACCTGTCCACCGCCGCGCCGGGAGGGGCCCTCCACGAGAACCTGCCGAACCCCACCCACCCGGGCGCGCAGCCGCTCGGACGTAATCTCGGCCTGGAGGGCCTGGAGGGTGGCCAGCCGGTCCTTCTTCTCGGCCAGGTCCACATCGTCGGTCAGCTCGGCGGCCCTGGTGCCCTCCCGCGGGGAAAACCGGAAGGAGTAGATGGAGTCGTACCGCACGTCCCGAAGGAGGCTCAGCGTCTGGTCGAAGTCGGCGCGGGTCTCACCGGGGAAGCCCACGATGATGTCGGTGGTCAGCGCGATGTCCGGGACGTGGTCGCGCACCAGCGCCACCTTCTCCAGATAGGCCTCGCGGGTGTAACGCCGCCGCATGGACCGCAGCACCCTGGACGATCCCGCCTGGACCGGCAGGTGCAGCCACTCGCACACCTCGGGCAGCCGGGCCATGGCGCGCGCGAGGTCCGGCCCGAGGTCCTTGGGGTGGCTGGTGGTGAAGCGGATCCGCGCCACGCCTTCAACACCGGCCACCTGTTCGAGCAGGGCCGGGAAGCCCCCTTCGACCCCGCGGTAGGAGTTGACGTTCTGCCCGATGAGGAAGACCTCCCGGGCCCCGACCCCCACCACCCGGCGCACCTCCTCGATCACCTCGGGGGCCGGCCGGCTGACCTCCGGGCCCCGGGCCGCCGGCACCACGCAGTAGGCGCACCAGTTGTCGCAGCCCTTCATGATGGTCACGAAGGCGGACGCCCCCAGGTCGCCCTGGATCGGACGCGCGTCGAGGAAGGCGTAGTCCCCGGTCTCCACGCGCTCCGTGGCCCGCACCTGGCCCGCCCGGGCCCTGCCCACCAGGGCCGCGAGATCGGCGTAGCGATCCGGTCCCACCACCAGGTCGATGTCCGGTACCCGCGCCAGGAGCCAGTCGCTCTGGAGCTGCGCCGTGCACCCCGTGACCGCCAACAGCGTACCCGGGCGCTTCCGCTTGATGACCGCCGCACGGCCCACCGCCGACACCAGCTTGCTCACCGCCTTCTCCCGGATGGAGCAGGAGTTGAAGATCATCAGGTCCGCGCACGCAATGTCAGACGTCGGCTCCCAACCCGACAGGCGCAGCCCCTCGATCATCCGCGCCGAGTCGTATTCGTTCATCTGACAGCCGAAGGTCTTGACGAAAAGCTTCATACCTCACCACGACGCCCGCACGGGCGCCCCTAGCCGACTGCTCCTAGCGGATAGTGGCTTTGACCCGATCCGTCAAGGGGCCCTCACACCTCGGAACGCATCTCCAGATAGATCGCAACCCCTTCGTGCCGCAACCGATAACCACAGGTGACCTCTTCGAAAACCCACGGAGGAACGCACCCATGCCCCCCATCGGGTATCACATCCGGATCCGGTTGCAGGACAACCGAGTGATCCTGCAATCGGACGAGCAACGGCGCGTCCTGTCCCGCGTCGTGCTTCACCAGGGCCGCTTGGATGGCCTGCTGGCCTTCAGCCTGCCCGACACGCACCTGCACCTGGAGGCTCTGTGCGACCAACGCGCCGCCAACCGGCTCAGCCACCGTATCGAAACCAGTCTCAAGCAACGCCTGAACCTACCAATAGGCTTCGTTACCTATCCCCACGAGCCAATCCGGGACCAACGGCACCTGTCAAATACACTTCACTATGTCCTGACCCAGCACGAGCGTCACGGCCTGGAAGTACTTTCATTCCTCGAGGCCACCAACCTCCCCGACCTGCTGGGGCTGCGGTTGATCGGCCGATACACCCAAGACAATGAAATGCGCTGTCTGCCACGTATCCGCCCGGCAACGCTGGTGGAATGGGTGGGACTGAAAGGGCTTCTGCCTGCCAATGGTCCCCTGACTGCCCTGAAAGAGGCGACCCTCTCGGCCACCGCTCTAAGCAACCTTGACGCAAGGTCCCAACCGGTACTCGAGGCGCGCCGCGCCATGGTCGAGGTGGTGGGCGACAGATTGAGAATCGCGGACCTGGCACGGCACCTGGGTGTGACCGAGCGAACGGTCTACAGGCTCAGGCACCGCCCGGCCAACCATGACCTGGTGCGGGCCATCCGGCTGCAGCTTGGCATGAGGCAGACTCTGCAGGGGCAGCGCGCTCATGGTTCCGCCCTGCGCGTTGAGGGCAGGCACCGTTCGCAAGGAGGCAGGTCAGCCTCCCAAGCTCACCGCGCCTGCCCTTCCAAGTGACGAAACCGATGGACGTTGCGAAAAGGTCCCCACGTATCGTCAGTAGAAACGAGCGCAGAATGCCACAACGGTGGAACCTCTTCCCGAAGGCAAGCACGTTCTTACAGTTTCAGGCAGTGTTTGCTGACGAAACGGGCGGACCTTCTCAGAAGGTAGGGCCGTTTCGTCAGCGCTCAGGATGCTGGCCCCCCCCGGAAGGCGGCTCCATCCCGAATAGCGACCAGGATGGCTCGTCGATGTGGGTTTGGCTTGCCATCCACCGCTCGTCGGCAGGGTCCACGCCGTCGGCGTCCAGTCGGCGCAGGGCCACGGTCGCCTCCCGAATGCGGCGGCGGAGGGTCACCGGGATCTCGGCCGGATCGGGGATTTGCAACGCCCGTAGCTGGGGGGGACCGATGCGGAGGTAGCCCCCCGACAGGGCGAGGCCGCCAAACTGGTGGCGTACCATGGCGGAGGCGGCCGCGCTGTTGAGCAGCCCGACCAGCAGCGGCAGGTCCACCGGCTCGATGCCGCCATCTGGGGTGTCGGGGGCGCCGGTGACGTCGGGGGCGACCACTAGGCTCGTGGACTTGCCGGCGAGGAGGCCACCGTCGTCGAGGACGCACTCGAGCCGGATTGCGAGGCCGGCCACGATGATCTTCGGCGCCCGGGCCTGGGCGGCGCGACGGGGCAAGGCCGCCTCCAACGCTGCCGCGTCCACACAGGGGCGCTCGTAGGTGGCGCCAAGGTAGCGGAGCCTGCGCAGACCCCAGAGAACCCGAAAGGGATCGATGGTGCCCGTGTTGACGAGCCGGTGGCAGCCGACCTCGCGCTCGTGCTCGCGCTCGTGCTCGTGCTCGTGCTCGCGCTCGTGCTCGTGCTCGTGCTCCCGGACCAGGGGCTGGAGCGCGTAGGCGTCGGCCACGCTGGCGGCTCCGATGACGCGGGCGACCTCGCCCAGCCCTCGCAGGCGGGGTCCGGCGGACAAGGCGGCCGGCGGGGCAAACAGGACGGACCAGCCCTGGTCGGCTGTGCGCGTCGCCTCCAACGGGTCCACCGAGCGGCGCGTCTCGATGCGGATGGCCTCGAGGCTCCCGGTGGCCACCTCCACCCGCAGGGCACGGCGCCGCCGGGGGCGGGGGTGGCGTCGGGCCATGAGCACCAGCGGATAGACCGCCGCGTCGAAGAGCCGCACCCGGGAGTAGTCCCGCAGCAGCGCCAGATCCATGGCCGCCAGGAGCCGCCGGGTCTCCCGGGCGTAGGCGGCCGAGAGGATCTTGTTCGGCACGATGAGCCCCAGCCGTCCGTCGGCTGACAGGAGTTGGGCCGCCCGCTGGACAAAGGGGCAGAACAGATCCCAGTTGCCCGCCGCCGTCTCGTAGCGTTGCGACAGATACCGGCGCAGGTCGGGCGCCGATCGCGTCATCTCCTCGGAGTCCACGAAGGGCGGATTGGACAGGACGAGGTCGAACCGTCCGGGCTCGACGCCGCCTGGAAACCGCTCTCGGAACCGCACCGGACGCCACCGCGCGGGCCCATCCCGGGTAGCCACGAGGCTGTTTCCTTCCACGATGTTGCCCGACAGATCCAGGTCGTCGCAGGCGGGATCCCATCGCACGGCGCTTTGCCGCACGGCGGCGCGAGCGGCCTTGACTGCGGACGGATCCACGTCCACCCCGAAGAGGCACCGGGGAAGCCGTTGGGCGAGCCACCCCGGCGCCGGGTCAGGGCCGACCCGACGGCTCAGCCACCGGCACAGCCCGTCCACCGCGCTCACCAGGAACACCCCCGCTCCGCACGCCGGGTCGCACACGCGCGGCAAGTCGCCCTCCGCAGTCCACCGCCGCTGCCGGACCAGGTCTCCCACCATGCGCCCCACCAGGTCGTCCACCACGGACCTGGGGCTGTAGTGGGCGCCCAAGTGGCGCGCGGCGTCGCGGGGGCTGTCTGCGGACAGGGTCACAGGGCCCACTGTCGCGTGAAAGCGACGGCTGACGCAAGGGGGTGTTCAGGGACGTGGCAGCGGGCGTGGCAGCGGGCGCGGCAACGGACGTAGAGGTGCGCGACGGGGGGAGGCGCGGCGGGGGGGGGCGCGACGGGGCTTGAGCCCCTTGGCGAGAATTCCGTGGGCGGTCACGAGGATCCGGCGAAAGGACGTCACCCAGGTGCGGCCCACGGCGACGTCGATGACGATGCCCTTTTTGTTGACGAGCACGAAGGCCGGGATGGGGCTGATCAGGTACTTGGACAGGACCCGGCCACGGGGATCGACGCCGACGATGTAGGGGAGTTGGGCAAGGCTAGCGAAGCGAGCCACGCGGGCGGGCCTGTCCTTGGCGACCGAGACGATGTGCAGTCCGTACGGGCCGTACTGCTGGTGGATCCTCTTGAGCATGGGGATCACCTGGCGGCAGGCGCCGCACCAGGTGGCCCAGAACTCCAGAAGCCAGACCTTGCCCTTCATGGACTGGCTGGAGATCGTCTTGGGGCCGGCGCCGACTCGCGCCACCGTGAACTTCGGCGCGGGCTTGCCCACCAGCGCCTTGCGAACACGCTGGGCATAGGTGACCAGCCGCTCCAGGAGGACCACGACCGTAAGGGACTTGCCCCCGCGGCGCAGGTCGAGGGCCACCTTGTCTCCGGGACGATAGCTGGCCACCTCGCGCTGGAGGACGCGCACCGACGGCAGGGTGGCGTTGTTGATGGTGAGGATGCGATCCCCGGTCAAGAGCCCGGCCTTGGCGGCGGGAGACCCGGGATGGACCCTGCGCACCAGGACCCCTGGCCGCCCATCGCTGCCGAGGTACACGCCGAGCCAGGCCCGACCCGTGGGCACGAGCCTGCGGCGGCGGGGACCAGGGACCCCGCGCCGGGCCGGGGCGACATGGGCGCGAGGCGACGTCGCCCCGGAAGAGGGCTCGTCCCCTGTGAGCGCCCGCCGGGTGGGCGCTGCGCGCGTCACCGTGGGCTGCGGTGTTGCAGAGGCGCAGGCCACGACGGTGAGGGCCAGCCCAACCAGGGATGTCTTCTCAAACATGCGCACTCCGATCACTTTACACGGTGTAGCCGAAGACCCGGGCCTGGTCAAACCGCCATGTGTTCACGGGCGTTCCCCTCCTCCCCTGTGGCGGAGCAGCATGCATTTCTGGAGAGCGCCACCCCATGCGCTTCTCACTACGTTGTCCAAATTCCGGAGACGGTTCCGCGCATCCCCCCCGCCCCTTCCAGGGGAGCCCGCGCTCCGCGCGGTGGGTGCCTTCCCCAACGTGGGGGAATGAATTCAATCACATGGGTCGAACCGCGGCCCCCCTCACCCTGCGGTGGCGATCAACCGTCGGGACGCCGTTTCTTCTGGCGCTTGGAGGGATTGGGCTTCTTCTTCGACTGGGCCTGGGACTTCTGGATCTTGGCCCAGGCGTCCCGCAGGGAGACCGTGCGATTGAAGACGAGCTTGTCGGCCGCGGAGTCCACGGTGTCCACGCAGAAATAGCCCTGGCGCTCGAACTGCACCCGATGCCCGGGCTCGACGCCGGCCAGGCTGGGCTCCACAGCGCAGCCCGCGAGCACCTCCAGGGAGTCGGGGTTGAAGGACGCCTTCCAGTCCCCGCCCTCGAGGGGGTTTGGTGCCTTGAAGAGTCGGTCGTACAGGCGGACCTCCACCGTCAGAGAGTGGGGTACGGAGACCCAGTGCATGGTGGACTTCACCTTGCGTCCGTCCGGGGCGGTGCCGCCCTGGGAGGCCGGATCGTAGGTGCAGCGCAGCTCGGTGACCTCCCCCGCCTCGTCCTTGATCACGTCGGTGCAGGTAACGAGGTAGGCGTAGCGCAGCCGCACCTCGCGGCCCGGGGCGAGGCGATAGAACTTCTTGGGCGGGTCCTCCATGAAGTCCTCGCGCTCGATGTAGACCACCCGCGAAAAGGGCACCTTGCGGGTCCCCATCTCGGGCTTCACGGGGTGGTAGGGGCAGTCGAACTGCTCGACCTGATCCTCGGGGTAGTTCTCGATGACCACCTTGAGGGGGCGCAGCACACCCATGACCCGCGGAGACGTCTCGTTGAGCTCCTCCCGGACGGCGTGCTCGAGCAGGGTCACGTCCACCACGCCCTCGCGCTTGGCCACGCCCACGCGGTCACAGAACCTCCGGATCGCGGCAGGTGGATACCCGCGCCGCCGGATGCCCACCAGGGTGGCCATGCGCGGGTCGTCCCACCCCGACACATAGCCCTCGGTCACCATCTCCAACAGTCGCCGCTTGGACATGACCGTGTAGCTGAGGTTCAGCTTGGCGAACTCGATCTGCCGGGGGCGGTGGGGCAGGTCCAGGTGGTCCAGAAACCAGTCGTACAGGGGCCGGTGGTTCTCGAACTCCAGGGTACACAGCGAGTGGGTGATGCTCTCCAAGGCGTCGGACTGCCCGTGGGTGAAGTCGTAGGTCGGGTAGATGCACCACGCATCCCCCGTCCGGTGATGCTCCCTCTTGAGGATGCGGTAGAGGGTCGGATCCCTCAGGTTCATGTTGGGGGCCGCCATGTCGATCCTGGCGCGCAGCACCCGGGTGCCCTCGTCGAACTCCCCGGCTCGCATTCGCCGAAAGAGGTCCAGGTTCTCCTCCACGGTCCGGTCGCGGTAGGGGCTGTCGATGCCGGGCTTGCCAAAGCCGCCCCGGTGCTTCCGGCCCTCCTCAGCGGAGAGGTCACACACGTAGGCCAGGCCCTTTTCGATGAGCTGAACCGCCAGGTCGTGGAGCTTGCCGAAGTAGTCCGAGGCGTAGTAGAGCCGCTCCTCCCAGTCGAACCCGAGCCAGCGCACGTCCGCCATGATGGACTCGGCGTACTCCACCTCTTCCTTGCTCGGGTTGGTGTCGTCGAAGCGAAGGTTGCACGTGCCGCCGTACTGCTGGGCCAGCCCGAAGTTCAGGCAGATGGACTTGGCGTGGCCGATGTGCAGGTAGCCGTTGGGCTCCGGTGGGAACCGCGTGGCCACGCGACCGCCGTGTTTGCCGCTGGCGTTGTCGGCCTCGATGATCTCCTGGATGAAGTGCAGCGGCGCGCCGGACGCCTCCGCTCCCAGCTCCGGATCCTTTGGGCCTTGGGGATTAGACGGTGCCATGGTGATACCTCTTCAGGGGCCGTGGATGACCAAGTCGATCGTCCAGACCGCCGACGCCACCCTGAATACCGCGAACCACGACGCCCGTCCACCCGATCGTCGCCGGATTGCCATTCGCACTGACCTGTGGTTCATTGTCGCCGGGCATGATGGCCCACGGGTCTGAACATGGCTGAGATTCGCGTTCGTTTCCCCCCCTCCCCCACCGGGTACCTCCACATCGGAGGCGCCCGCACGGCGCTGTACAACTGGCTGCTGGTCAAGAAGCTCGGCGGCAAGCTGGTTCTCCGCATCGAGGACACTGACGTGGAGCGGTCCACGGAGGCCTCCGCCCAGGCCATCCTGGAAGGCCTCGAGTGGATGGGCATCACCTGGGACGAGGGGCCCTACCTCCAGTCCGACTATGCCGCACAGCATCGGGAGGCCGCCGAGGAGCTCCTCCAAAAGGGCGCCGCCTACCGCTGCTACTGCACCAAGGAGGACCTGGCCGCCAAGCGGGAGGCGGCCCAGGCCGCCAAGCAGGACTTCCAGGGCTACGACGGCACCTGCCGTGACCTCACCGACGCCCAGCGGGCCGCCTTCGAGGCCGAGGGACGAGAGTCAGTGGTACGGTTCCGGGTGGAGCGGGACGGCGGCAGCGTGCGGTTCGACGACCTGGTCTTCGGGCCCACCTCCGTGAGCCTGGCAGAGCTGGACGACTTCGTCATCGTGCGCTCCAACGGGGTGCCCCTGTACGTGCTGTCCAACGTGGCGGACGACCACCGGGATCGCATCACCCACGTGCTCCGGGGCGCGGACCACCTGGTGAACACTCCCAAGCAGGTGCTCCTGTACCAGGCCCTGGGCTGGGACGTGCCTCACTTCGCCCACATGGCGCTGACCCTGGACCCGAAGAAAGCGAAGATCTCCAAGCGGCGCCACGGCGAGGTGGTGACCGTGCAGTTCTACCGCGACCACGGCTTTCTGCCCTGGGCCTTCTGCAACTTCATGGCCCTGCTGGGGTGGTCGGTCGGGGACGACCGCGAGATCTACGAGACCCCCGAGGAGCTCATACGGGCCTTCTCCATCGAGGGCATGGCCAAGCGCAACTCGGTGTTCAACTACCGCAAGGGCGACCCGAAGTTCATCACCGACCCCAAGGCCATCCACATCAACGCCCAGCACCTGCGCAACATGGCGGTGGCGGACCTGGCGCCCCACGTGAAGCGGCAGCTCGAGGCGGCCTCCATCTGGAACGATGCGTGGGACGAGGGCGGCGCCAGGCGACCGTGGTTCCTACAGACCCTGGAGCTTGTCCGCGTGCGCTACAACCTGCTCACCGACTTTGCGACCCTCGCCCGGGCGTTCTTCGACGACGACTACCCCATGGACGAGAAGGCCACGAAAAAGTCCCTGCGCAAGGACCCGGCCCTCGCCGAGTACCTGCCAAAGCTGGCCGACCGCCTCGGGGACCTCGAGGCCTACGACCTGGAGTCCACCGAGGCCACGCTCCGGGCGCTTTGCGAGGACCTCTCCATCAAGCCGGGCCTGCTGATCAACGCCGCCCGGGTGGCCGTGACGGGTCAGGGCGTAGGCCCCGGCATCTTCGACGTGTTCGTGACCATCGGCCAGGACCGCACCTGCGCGCGGCTTCGCGAAAAGGCCGCATTGGTCTGAAGCCCCGCTCCGCGCCTGCCCGGTCGGATCAAACCGGCGATGGATCATGGACCAGCCGACGCCGATCAGCATGAGCGAGAGGGGCCAGTGATTGTGCTGGGGGGACAAGACGACGACCAGCGTAAAGCAGCCGACGCCCATCATGACCCAACCGAGGCGGGGGTAGAGCTTCTCCATGGTATTTGGTCTATCCTCGCCTTTGCTTGTCCCGATCTCTGTTGTGATTGGTGCTCACGAGTCGGGCGTCGACGATTCGGTTCGCTTTGACAAGTCGTTCCACAATGTTCACTTGTTCGAGACACAAGGAGAGCTGGTGCTGATGGTAACCTGCCATCAGTTGATTTGGTGGAGCCATGTCGAGGCCATCTTCCGATGCACCGCCGACCTGTGGGCCGTGCAGCACAAGCGCCAAGCCCAGCTACTGGCCAACCTCTACGCCGTGGTCACCAGCGTGTGGGTCGTGATCTGCATCATCCTGATGAGCCGCAAGGCTGCCAAAGCGGCCTGTGTGTGTTGATCACGCAGGGAGCCATCGCACCAGCAGCTCCTCCATGAACCATCGCGTCAGCCCACAGTGGGGGCTGATGGGGCGGGCGCTGCCCGAGCGGTCTCCAAAGGCCCGTCGGAGGGCATTGCGCCGCGCGGCCATGATCCACCAACCGTCCGGCCCGGCGCGGCATGAGGTGTAGCGCCGGGTGTCGCAGCGCGTGGTGGGAGCTACGGCGAAGGCCCGCGTGAAGCTGGCCGTCGTGGTAGGCGAAGTCTGGGGTTCGCTCCGGACGCATGGGCGCAGGACGGGTGGACGCAGGGCGGGTGGACGCGGGGCGGATGGCGGACGGTCGCCTGTCGGCGCGCAGACCCCTGGCGCGATTCGCCCGTGGATCCGCATCGTCCATTGTGACCGGTGATTCGCTCCGGCGCGCCCGCCGTTGACAACCTACCGCGAGGCCGGCGGTCACCAGGAGCAACATGATGAGCCCAATGCGATGTGTAAGTGACAGGTCCATGGTGACACCTCCGTGCACGGTAGAGAGCACAGACGATGCCAAGTCGACGACTTTTGCAACCGCAGGTAAATACAGGTGGTTATGAGTGCGCTGGCCGCGGTCGTGGCTGAGGCGTGCAAGCAGGCTTTGCGTTGTGTAGAGGACGACGGTCGCGTTCAGCTCCTGGGGAGGCAGGACTTCCCGGTGGGCAGGTGGGCCCACACGCGGCGCAGCACCGGGACCGTGCTCTGACAATCCCGCTCCAGGGCGTCCCGGGCGCGTTGGGTGTTGGCACGCAGCCGCCGCTGCCACTTGCGCCATGTGATTCACAGGTCATGCTTCGTCAGTCACTCAACGGCCGAACCACCCGGTCCCCATCCCTGGCGAACACGAGAATCTGGTCGGAATATTCGCGGAGGCCGGCGGGACACTTTTCGAGCAGGGCAATCGCTTGGTCGAGCCTCCCCGTCTGCCGGGCTATTTCGGCCTTCATGATCCTCTCCGGGGGCTTTCTTGCGTCCAGCAGCTTGGCGAGCCGTTCGAGGTTGGCCTCCATTCGAGAGGCGTGTTTTTCTGAGATGGCGAGCACCTTCTTGTTGCGTCTTTTCCTCCTTCCCGATCCCCGCTCTGCGAGGGACTGCTCTTCGCGCTGCGGGTCGTTGAACAGCCACCAGTAGCGGATTCTCAGGAACAGCTCATCATCGCGGTCTGTCGCCATTTGAGCTTCCAGGGCGTCGGCGTACTCGTCCAGGCCGGGTTCGTCCACACGCTCGGCGACTTGCCACTCTTGAGGAGCGTCCTCGATGTCCTCGTGCCAGCAGTCCACCTCTCCCACCTGTCGAGCATCGCGGATCCAGTACAACGCCCGGCAGCCGCGGCAGCGGGTGAGATCGGGATACTCCGGGAGCATGGGGGCCTCCAGCCTGCCGTCCGACCACTGCACCGAATGGAAGGTGTTGCCGGAGCTGAGCGTGGGTCGCCGGGCGAGATGGCCGCATTGGGGGCAGGCGATGATCTGGTCTGGTCCGGGTAACATTGAGCTCTCCTATTGCGCCTTCCTAGAGTATCAGGTTCTGGTGCGACAAATCATGTCGCACCCCGTTGTGTGCGGAAATTCGATCCACGCATATTCCCACCGATTTCTATCGCAGCTCCAAGACGCCTGAATCGTTCCTGCGTCGGTCACCTGGTATCGTCGCCCGATAGGAGGCAACATGACCGAGAGCGCCGAGACCGTGCGTCCGGACGCGGCCCTGACCATGGGGCTCATCGGATCGTCGACCAAGGAAAAGGCGCACGGAACCCACGCCGCTTTGGTGGAGAGCGCTCCGGGCGGCTGGGTGCCCGATTGGCCGTCGGGCAGACGGACCTTCCATCGCTTCAGCGCGCCCGAGAGGCTCGCCCCCATGCAGGGACACGCGGCCAGGGCGGCGATGCCGAGCTGGACCCAGGCGTATTCGTGCGCGGGCAACTGGAACCATCGGGGATGGATCAACCTCGCCTGTTGTCGACGGTGGACACACCATGAGCAGATGGGAAAAAGCCGGCATGATTTGTGTTATCGTCTCGATACTCCTAGGTACGAGCGCTCCACCGGTCTACAACGATCCGAGGAGGACGATCCACGCTCCTTGGCTCGGCTGAGGGGCCCCGAACGCTCGGCGCGTGCGCGTAAGGCCCCAGCCGACGTAGCGAGCTGATCACGGGAGGTCGGGACGACGTCTTCGGACGACAAAACACCGGTCGATGACCACGCCCTCATGGCAGGGCTGGCGGCTGGCGACCTGGATTCGCTCGGGTTGCTGTATCGGCGGCATGCCGACTTCGTCTTCCGGATCGCCTACCGGTTCCTACACAACGAGGAAGAGGCGCAAGATATCACCCAATCGGTGTTCGTGACGCTGATGCAGTCTGCGCGCAAGTACCGACCAGAGGCCAAGGTCACGACATGGATCTACCGGATCGTGGTCAACCGCTGCCTCAATCATCGATCTCGGGTGAAGGGACGGAAGTCTGTTTCATCGAACGCACCGTCACCGCTCGAGACAGCATCCGCCCCCGCGTGGGAGCAACCGGATCATCTCGTGGAGCGGGCGGAGCAGGCCGCGCGGTTGCGTGAAGCGCTGCTCGGGCTGCCCAAGCGGCAGCGGATCGCGCTCCTGCTCCGGATGGACGACGAGCTGAGCTACGCCGAGATTGCGGCGACGCTGGACTGCTCGCGCAGCTCCGTGGAATCACTTCTTTTTCGGGCGCGGTCTGCCTTGGTGAGACACCTGCGGAAATAACAGCGCAAGTTTTCGGCTCCGCGCCTGTTTCATCTCCAAGGAGGAATCGACATGCGATGCTCCCGCGTTCAACGGTGGCTGTCAGCGTATGGCGACGGCGAGCTGGATGCGCAGCGACGCGAGGCTGTCGAGCAGCACCTCGCTCATTGCCACCACTGTGCGGCCGCGCTGGAGCGTCTGAAGGGCCCCTGGGCGATGCTGGTTGAGGTCGACCCCGTGCCACCGCTTCCCACCGGCCTGTGGCACAGGATCCTACGTCAGCTCGAAGACCATGAACGGCACCCTTGGTACCGCACCTACCGAGATGGCCTTCGGCGGGCCGCGTGCGTGGCTGCCTGTGTCATCCTGGGCTTCGCTGCTGGTGTGTTGCTGTCCTGGCAGACACCGGGCACGGTGAGGACCTCGCCTCGCCCCGTCTTGTCAGAAAAGAGGCTGGTGGCCGAGGCCTTCGACAGTACGATCGTCGGTCCCGTACACAACGAGGGAGGGCTACTCAGATGCGTCCCCAGGTAAAGACCACGCTGTTGATCTCGGGGTTGGGGCTCTCGCTGGCCATGAACGTCGCTTTTACCATTGGCGCTCTACGGCGTGCGGACGCGGCGGCGCCCCGAGACGCGGCATCACGCACCACCCCGCCTTTCTGCCTGTTGGAAAGGCTGCAGCTGGACTCCGGGCAGCGCGCCCGGCTCGCAAAGATGCGACAACGCCTCCAGGTGAAACGATCGGCGTTCTGGCGCCGCTCCGCGGCGATCAAGGCCAACCTCGCCGACGCGATCTGCGCCCCGCACACCCGGCCAGAGCGGCTGGAGAGCTTGCTGGCGCGCTACGCTCACGAGCAGAGCGAGATGCAACGCAGCGTCACCGATCACCTGCGACAAGTCGGCGCCATGCTGCGACCCGATCAGCGGGACACGTTCCACGCGCTGTTGCGCACGGAGATGTTCCACGGCCTCCGAAAGGCACCGGCATCGACGGAGCGGCGGCCGTGAGGAGGGCGCCACAAAGCACCGCGGCCCCGGACGCACGCCCCCTCGTTCGGCTTGCCGCCGGCTTCAGGAGCGTCATCCAGGCCGGTCTGCTCGGCGCGGTGCTGTCGTCGGGCTGCGTCCTGTTCCAGCCCACGCGCGTAGACACCGGGGTGTGGCTTCCGTCCGTTCGGGCGGATGGCCGCGTGCGCAGGGCGTCTGTCGCGCTGCCCCGCGGCCCGCTGACACTGGATCGCGCGGTCGCCATCGCCCTGGCGAACAACCCTGACGTCGGCGCCGCCACCTGGCAGGTCGCGGCGGCTCGGGCCCGGCGGCGCCAGGCCTGGTCCCTCCACCTGCCAACGCTGGAGCTGGGCCTGGGCTACCGGCACCACTGGCACGAGGAGCGCCTGGTCCCGGCGCGCGGTCAGGGCATCGACGCCGCTTTCTCCCGCGACATCTTCGCCGGAGACGTCGTGCTGCGGATCCCACTGCTGGCCGGTGGAAGGGTGGTAAGCGAAGTCGCGGCGCACGAGCTCCTGACGCAGGCCGCCAAGCGCCGGCTGCAGCGCACGCGCGGGGAGCTGGTCTACAACGTCAAGAGCGTCTTCTTCGCGATCCTGGGTGAGCGGAGGCTGATCACCGCGATCGCGCATTCGCGCCTGGCGCTGTCCGAGCAGCTGCGCGTGACCCGAGCGCTGATCGCGGCGCGAAAGGCCGCCCGCGTCGATCGACTCAACCTCGAGGTGCGCCTCGCCGAGCTCGATCACCTGCGCATCACACAGCGTGGCCGGCTGCGGATCCTGGAGCGCTTGCTCGCGAGCCTGCTCGGCCTCGGTGTCTTGCCCGCCAAAAGGCTCGCCGTCAAAGGGACGCTGTCGGCGCCGAAGGGACGCCTCGACTCACGCCGTCTCGCGCGAGAGGCGCTCAAGACGCGGCCGGACCTCGCCGCGCAGACGCTGGAGCTGCGGGCCCAGGCGCGACGTGTGGACACGGCGCGCGCCGGGTACTGGCCCGTGCTCTCGGCCTCGGTGAGCTACGGAGCGCGGCTGAGCGGACGCGGAAAGTACGACGACCTCGGCTTCGCGGGCCTCGAGCTGTCGTTCCCCATTCTCGGCTGGGTCGCCACCGCGGCGCGTGTGGCCGAGGAGCGCGCCAAGCTCAGGGCATTGCAGCATACCCGGCGAAAGCTCGCCCTCTCCGTCCGCAAGGAGGTCGCGTCGGCCACCTTGCAAGTGGGGATCGCCATGGCGCAGGTCGCGGCCGCAAAAAAAGCGATCACCGCGGCCAGGGAGAGCCTCCGGATCACGCGGGCGAAGGTCGCGGCCGCGCGTGGCACCGCGATGGACGTCCTGGACGCCCAGGCCGCGCTCCTGGCTGCCGAGGCGCGGTACAGCGCGGCGCTGGTGGGCGCAAACGCCTCCCTGGCGCTGCTCGCCTTCACAACCGGGGCGAAAAATTGACCATCGCCCGGCCGGTGCGATGTCTGTCGGGTGTCGCAGAGTGGGCGCCGTCGGTCCTGTTGGCGATCTGGATGGCCTCTGGTGCAGGCTGCAGTAGGAACAAGCGTACCGGACGGAAAAGATCAATTCCCCATCCGCTTGTCGAAGTCAGCCCGGCCATGCGGGTGACGCTCCGCGACCGGCTGACACTGACCGGAGCCGTCGAGCCCACGCGTTTGGCCAGGGTGGCGTCCCCTGCCGAGGGACCGATCATCGCCTGTCCGGTGCGCGAGGGAGACCGTGTCCGGGCCGGAGCGCTGCTGGTCCGCCTGGGGCGCACACGCGGTGACGCGGCGACGGCCGCCGCGGCGCGCGCCACGCTCGAGCGTGACAAGATCGAGATGGGCCGAGTCCAGAGACTCGTCTCACAGGGCGCGCTCCCCGGCGAGGAGCTCGACAAGGCCCGGACCAAAGTGAGCGCGGCAAAGGCCGCCCTCGCACGAGTGGCTGAGCGGCTCGGGGACTATCGGATCGTCGCGCCCTGGCTCGGCATTGTCTCCAAGGTGCGCGTGGCGGTGGGTGCCTTCGTCCCCGCGAGGGCGCCCCTGGTCGAGCTGTTCGACCCGGGGAGCCTCGTGATCCGGTTCGATGTACCCGAGCAGAAGGCGGCTCGGATCACCACAAGCGCCGCGTTCACGGCACGGCTCGATGCACATCCGGGCCGGGTACTTACGGGCAAGATCACGCGGGTGTATCCGGAAATCGACCGGCAGACCCACACCCTCACGGTGGAGGGCGAGATCGCCGAAAAAGTGACCCTGGCCCCAGGCATGTTCGCACGGCTGGAGCTGACGTTGTCCGTCGCGACCAAGGCGCTGACCGTGCCTGTCACCGCAGTTTCGGCGCGCGGCGAGGAGTCCGTCGTCCTCGTAGTCACCGCGGATGGCAAGGTGCGGTGGCGGACAGTGCGCACCGGGATCGAGGACGCCGGACGCGTTGAGATCCTCAGCGGCCTCGAGGCGGGCGAGCGCGTGGCGGTGGCTGGGCACAAGAGGCTGAAAGACGGCGTGAGGGTGCGCCTCACCGGCGCACCGGCACGGCGTGGGGGTGGCTCGCGAGCCGGGGGCGTGCGCCCGATGAGGACCGCCACGCCCGGGGCACCCCGATGAAGGGACTGACCCACCTGGCGGTCCACCGAAGGGTGGCCACCGCCGCGATCGCCTGCGCGCTGGTGGTCCTTGGAGCCCTCTCTCTTCCGCGGCTCCCAGTGGACTTTCTGCCCAACATCGTCTACCCGCTGATCAAGGTCCACGTCTGGTGGCGTGGCGCCACGCCCGAGGAGATCGAAGAGCGCGTAGCCGAGGTTCTGGAGCGCGAAATGTCCTCGGTCGAGGGGCTGGACTACCTGGAGTCCTCGTCTCTGGAGGGCACCTACACGTTGCAGGTGAGCTTCCGGTATGACGTCGACGTGAACGTGGCCTTCCAGGACGTCCAGGCCGCCATGGCACGGGCGGCCAGACACCTGCCTCCGGACATGGACCCCCCCGTGGCGATCAAGGCCGATCCCCAGCAACTCCCGGTGGTTCAGCTCGTGGTCCAGTCCGCGCTGTGGGATCTCGTGAAGCTCAGGGATTGGACGGAGACGTGGCTGCTGGATCGCATGCTGGCGGTCCCCGGGGTCGCCGGCGCCGAGATCTTGGGGGGCCTCAAGCGAGAGATTCGGATCCACCTGCGACCACACTCGCTGGAGAAGCACGAGCTCTCGGTGGCAGATGTCCAGCGTGCCCTCGCCGCAGCCAACCTGGAGATGTTCGGCGGCCGGATCCATGCCGGCCCCCGGGAGATCATCGCCAGGACCATGGGCGAGTTTCAATCCCTCGAGGAGATACGCGCCGTGGTGATCAAGCGCCACGGCGCGGCCAAGGTGTACTTGCGGGACCTGGCCGAGGTCGTGGACGGGCACGAGGAAGTCCGGGTCGTTACGCGGCTCGACGGAAGGCCGTGCGTCAAAATCAACATACAAAAACAGACGGACGCCAACACGGTCGCGGTGGCCCTGGCCGTGACCAAGCGGCTCGATGCGCTCCGCTCTGCCAGGCCGACGCACGTGCGGATCGGGATGGTGGAAAACCAGGCCGACTACGTCGACAGCGCCCTCTCTGGCGTCAAGACGGCGGCCTGGCAGGCGGCGCTGCTGGTGCTGGCCGTCTCGCTTTTGTTCCTCGGAAGCGCTCGACAGGCGCTGGTCCTGCTCGTCGTGCTCCCGGTCATCCTGACCATCAACTTCGCGCTGATGCGCCTGGGCGGCTTCTCCGTCAACGTCTTCTCGCTGGCGGGAATCGTGATTGCCTTCGGGGTGCTGCTCGACAACTCCATCGTCGTGCTCGAAAACATCGCCCGGGAGGGGGCGGAGGGGGAAGGTGACCCCAAAACCCTCGCGGTGAAGGCCACCAGGCAGGTCGCCGGCGCGGTGTTCGCGGGCACGCTCACCCTGCTCGCCCTGTTCGTCCCATTCCTGTTCGTTTCGGGCATCACCAGCATCCTGTTCCGCGAGCTCATCCTGGTCGTGGCCGGCATTGTGCTGGTGAGCCTGGCGTGCTCGCTCACCCTCGTCCCGATGCTGGGCTCCCTGCTCCTGGGCCGACGTGACCGGCGAGGACGATCGCGCTGGCTCACGTGGCTGCAACGGGTCTACGGGCGCCTCGTCGCGCGGTGTCTCCGCTGGCGCTGGTTGGTGCTGGCGATCTTCGTCGGGCTCACGATCTCCACCACGCTCGTCGTGCCCTCGCTGGGCAGTGAGTTCTTGCCCCGTCTCGACGACGGACGCGTCATGATCAAGGTCAAGCTGCCCACCGGGGCCTCGCTGGAGGCAACCGACCGGCTCCTCAGCCGCATCGAGCAGCACATCTCGGACGATCCCCTGGTCGCAAGTGCCTTCACCCTGGTCGGCGGCAAGGTGTGGGGCCTGTACACCTTCGAGGTCGCCAGCGAGGGGCAGATCGACATCCAGCTCGTGCCGCGCCAGATGCGAACAATCACCACCCAACAGTACCTCCCTCGTTTGCGGCAGCGGCTCGCGCGGCTCGCGCCGCCGGGCGGCAGGGTGATGGTACGCCAGCAGCGCATCAAGGGCATCCGCAAGACGGGAGAGTCGGATCTCGAGATCCAGGTGCGCGGCCCCAACCTGCAGAAGCTGTTCGGGCTGGCCAGGCAGGTCACCCGGATGGCTCGGGAGAGCTCGCGCCTGACCAATGTGCACGTCGGGATGGACCTGACAAAACCCGAGCTGCTCGTCAGGATCGACCGCGCACGGGCTCACGATCTCGGCGTCTCGGTGGCCGACGTGGCGACGACCCTGCGCGCCCTGCTGCATGGGATCATCGTCACGCGCTACCAGGAGGGCAAGGATCACTACAACATTCGACTCCGCATCCCGGAGTCTCGGCTTCGATCCAAGCAGGACGTCGAGGATCTCGTCATCTCGGCACCAGGGGGCCGCCAGCACCGGCTGCGGGACCTGGCCACGGTCACCCGGGGCACCGGGCCCGTGGAGATCGTGCGGGAGGATCAGGTCAGGCAGGTCGTGATTCGCGCCGACGTCAAGGGCGGGAGCATGGGGGCGGCCCTCGGAGAGCTGAAACGCAAGCTCGGCCGGCTGACCCTGCCGCCAGGCTACGAGATCGGCTACGCGGGCAAGGCGAGGCTGATGAAGGATCTCTCCCGCTCGGTCCTGGGCATTTTGGGTCTCGCGGTCTTTTTGGCGCTGGTGGTGCTGGCCGTACAGTTCAACAACCTTCGCTACCCCGCGCTGATCCTGTGCTCCATTCCGGCGTGCGTCGCCGGGGTGGCTATCGCGCTCTGGAGCAGCGGGCTCGCCATGGGCGCCACCGTCCTGGTCGGCCTGCTGGTCGTGGTGGCGGCGACGGTCAATGACGGCGTCCTGCTCTTCACGTTGGCGGACGAGCTGAGATGCACCGCCTCCGCCGGTGCGGCCGAGGCCGTGCGCCAGGCGGCAACCCTGCGCCTCCGGCCACGGACGATGACCACGGCGACCACCATCGCCGGCCTCACACCGCTGGCCCTCAACATGGGCGCTGGGAGTGAGCTGTTGCAGCCCATGGCGGTGGCCGCCATCGGAGGTCTCCTCCTCGAGATCCCGGTGGCGCTCCTGCTGATGCCGTGCATGTATGTTCTGGTGAGCCGGACCGAGCGGCGGCGCGACGATGCCGCTGCGCTGGAGGCAAAACCGTGAGCACGGATCTCCAACGCGACTGCGTTAGGGCCCGTGCAACAATAACTCGATCGCCCAGGACGGCGATCCATCCCGGCTGGCTGCGTTCCTCGTCGGTTGCGTACCACCAGTAAGCGCCCTCCTCGCGCCTTGCCAGCCGGGCGCCTCGACGCCCTGAATCGATGACTTATTGTTGCACGGGCCCTTAGGCTCTCAACCCGTCCACCCGGGGCCGCAGAACTGTGGCGCGAGGGGGATCTGGCCGAGTCACCCTGACGTCGGCTGGTGCCGGACCTTGCTCTGGCAGACCACGTGCATCAAAAAGGGTGGGGGGAGCCGCTGCGCCTCCCGCACCTGCCCCAGATGATCGAGGATGTATCGAAGGCGGGCTGCCGGGTCGGGCTCACCACCAGCGGCGCTGGCCCGGTCGGATCAGGGCGCCGAGGGGCGCGCGAGCCCTACAGCTTGAAGATCACGCGGAGCATCACGGCGTTCTCCCAGCGGGTCTTGCGGTTCTTCTTCGACAGGTCTGCCTGGTTCGACTTTGCGCCCGAGACGAGCAGGTTGTCGTTCACGCCGTCTCCGTCCCGGTCCGACGGAGGTGCCCAGAGAAGCACGTTGTTGAGCTGGATCCGGAACATGTTGTTGACGGTCCAGACCACGCCCAGGGTGAACTCGTGGACGTTGTGTGCGCCTTCGACAATCGAGACGCCCACGCTGTTGAGGGTGCCGGGGGTCGCCCCCGTGTATCCTGGCGGCAGGGCTGGAGACGCAGGACCGTACCCCGCCACTGGCACCCGTTTGAAGAGGCGCTTGTCGGTCGTGGTCCACGAGTAGCGCAAAAGCACCTCCCAGGCTCCCGGGCCACCCTCGCTCACCGGCTTTTTCACCTTGGCGGTCTTCCAGCCGCCGTTGGTCAACCGCTTGTGCTCGCCGGTGACGTACACCGAGGCAAACACCGACAGGGAACGGATGACACCACTTCCATAGTGAACCAGCTCCCGTGCCTGGGCCGCGCTCCCCACCAGATGCTCGTGGTAGAGGGAAACCTCCCGATACCTCGTCTCCAGGTACTCCGCCGACAGCGTCACAGGGCCGACCAGGTAGTGTAGCTCCGCACCGAGCCGCAGCCGGTCCTTCACCCCGGCCGACACCCGGTCGGTGACCCGACCGTCGGTGCCGATGGTCTGCTCGGTCCGCCAGCGCCAGATCGCCGTTTCGTAGTTCGCCGACCGGAGCCCGCCCGTCTCGTAGCGAGTCGTGGGCTTGGACATGTAGCCCCAGGTGGACTGGGCCACCAGGTAGATGCCCCTGAGGGCTCGGCACCGCAGCAGCCTGAAGGGCTGGATCACCAACCTCGCCGCGAGGTCCTTGAAGTCGTCCTGGTCTCCGCCGCTGTTGTCGATGTCGACTCCCGCGCCGGTGTAGATGCCGAGGTTGTAGATCAGGGTCCCCTTCCACAGCTCACCCCAGACCTTGAACCCCCGGTCGAAGAACGGGTACATCGGGCCAGAGGTCCCGCGCTCCACGAAGTTGACGTTGTTGTCCAGCGTCAGCCACGAGGAGCTGAAGGGGACCTTCATCTGTCCGAGCCTCAGCCGAAGCCAGGAGAAAAGCCGCACATCGATCCAGGCATTGCGGACATAGGGCTTCCCGGCGAGCTCCGATTGCACCCGGTAGGTCAAGTAGCCAAACAGTCGGCCCTGGAGGTCCATGCGAGCGCGTCGAATGTCGAAGCTGTGCGGAGCGCCGCGCTCCTCACCTTGATACAGTCTCGTATCGAGGTGGACATTCCCCCTGATCTTCAGCTGAAAGGCCTTGTTCGCCGTCTCCAGGATGAAGTCGTCCTTGTAGTAGGCTCGCAGGCCGGTCTGAGCCTCGGCTGGTTGCGCGAGCAGTAGCGGAATCAACGCCACCGCGATGGCGGTCAGGCTTCGTTTCATTTCTGGCTCCCTTCGTCAAGCTCAGTCCAGTGGAACGCAGATCAGGCCACCTCCCCATCCCAGAAACCGGTGTTTTGACGTTGAGCGATTCGCCCAATTGCCGTCGGGGCACAAGGTAACGACGCCTAGCGGATTCTGCCATGTCACCGAAGGCGCCCTCCAGCGCCGAAGCCAAGTGGGCGAATCCGCTACACCTGATTCACGGGATCAACCGGCGGTTTTTCCCAGTTCCGCCGATGGTCCGCACGCCGATAGACATGCAGCAATGAGGTAGGAGAACGAACCCGTGTCCGAGCTCAAGCTACCAAGCCTCCGCTGGCGAATCGTGAGCGCGCTGCTGCTCGTTTCCGTTCTGCCCCTGGTCCTGGTGAGCGGCGGGGCGTGGATCGTCTTCGGCCGGATCCTCGAGGCCAAGTCCATCCAGATGCAGCGGTCGGTGGTGCGAAGCCATGCCCAGAGCATCGACCAGTTCCTCAGCGAGCGTCTCCGGGCGCTGGATCTCGCGGCGCGGCACATGCAGCTGTCCTCGCTGCGGGACACGAAGGCCCTCCGCCAAGTCTTCACAACCCTCAACAGCAGCTACAACAATGCGTTCGTGGATCTGGGCGTGATCGGCGGCGACGGCAGCCACATCGCCTATGTGGGCCCCTACTCGCTCAAGGACAAGAACTACTCCGCCGAGCCCTGGTTCCGCAAGGTGCTGACGGAGGGGACGTACGTAAGCGACGTGTTCCTCGGCTTCCGGCAGGTGCCTCACTGCATCATCGCCATCCGCAGAAACGAGGGACCCGAGGTCTGGATCCTCCGTGCCACCATAAACAGCCGGCAGTTCGATCAGCTGGTTCGCACCGGACGGCTCGGCGAAACGGGCGACGCATTCATCGTCAACGCGCGCGGGCGGTATCAGACCCCGTCCCGCCACAGCAAGGCCATGGAGCGGTCATCGATTGCATCTCCGAAGCACCATCGGGGCGTGCGGGAAAGCCGCGTGGACCTCCGCTGGGGGACGGTGAGCCGAGCGACCATCTGGCTCAACGAAGGACGGTGGATGCTCGTGGTCCAGCAACGTGAAGCGGAGATCCTCGCGCCGGTGAACCGCGCCCTGACCAGCGGGGCCCTGGTCGTTCTCATCGGAATCGTCCTCATCGTGTTTACGACCCTGCTGGCAACCCGTAGCTTGACCAGACGGATCACCGACGCCAGAAGACGCCAGGAGACTCTCTACAACGACCTGGTCCGGTCGGCCCGACTCGCTTCGGTGGGTGAGATGGCGACCGGCCTGGCCCACGAGATCAACAACCCGCTGGCGATCCTGAGCGCAGAGCACACGAACCTCGGGGATCTGCTGGGGGACCTGAAGGTGGATCCGCAGGAGCTGGATGAGGTCCGAGAGGTCATTCCGCGCTGCCAGCGACAGGTGGAGCGCTGCGCGAAGATCACGTCCAAGATGCTTCAGTTCGGAAGGGAAAGCGAAACCGACCCCCGGTGGACGGACATCAAGCCGCGGCTCGAGGAGATCGTTGGGCTGATGCACAAGCAAGCCCAGGTCCGCAACGTAGACCTCGAATTGCGGGCCGAGCCCGACCTGCCGCGCGTTCTGCTCGACCACACCGAGCTGGAGCAGGTGCTGGTCAACATCATCAACAACGCCCTGTACGCGATCAAACGCGGGGGTCGAATCGCCATCGTTGCCAGTCGACACGGCAGCGAGGTGCGACTGACCGTGACCGACGACGGGGAGGGCATCGCACCGGCTGTGCTGGACCGCATCTTCCTGCCCTTCTACACCACGAAGCCGGCCGGGAAGGGAACGGGGCTGGGGCTGTCGGTCTGCTACGGCATCGTCAAGAGCTGGGGCGGCAAGATCGAGATCGAAAGTGAGCTGGGACAGGGGGCGCGAGTCACCATCCGTATCCCGGCCGCTGCGACGTCGGAGTCGAGAAAAGCAACCCGGGAGGCACCGCCATGACAGAAGGGCGCGACAAGATACACATCCTGCTCGTGGATGACGAATTGGAGTTCCTGGCCGCCACGGCCTCCGCGCTCAGGCGGCGCGACTTCACTGTGAGCACGGCCCCCGACGGCACCTCGGCGCTTCGCCTGCTCGAGGATGAGATGATCGATGTCGCGGTCCTGGACGTAAAGATGCCGGGAATGTCCGGCGATGAGCTCTTCCGAGTGATCAAGCGGAAGTGGCCGGAGATCCCCGTGGTCATGCTCACCGGGCACGGACGCGTGCAGCACGCGTTCAGGTCGTCGCGGGAGGGGGTCGTCGAGTACCTGGCCAAGCCCTGTGAAATCGAGAAGCTGGCCGGTGTAGCGCGGCGGGTCCTTGCCGACAGGGACGCTCTGTTCGAGGAGGGAGACAGCGCCAGCGTCGATGAGGACATCCAGGTGCTGGTCGTCGACGACGAGCAGGACCTGCTCGACGTCTTGGCCCTGACCCTCGGTAGGAGAGGGATGCGCGTGGCTACGGCGAAGAACGGCGCGCAAGCCATCGAGCAGTTGAATCAGGGGGACTTCGACGTCGTCCTGCTGGATCTGAAGCTCGAGGGCGAGCACGGGCTGGACATTCTCGCGAAGATCAAGGGCGCCCACCCCTCGACCGAGGTCATCATTCACACAGGACACCCGTCGGCGGACTCCGCGGTGGACGGGCTCCAGGGTGGGGCCTTCGACTACCTTCCCAAGCCCACCGACACCAAAAAGCTGATCTCGCGAATCCGCGCAGCCCACCAGCTTCGCCTCCGGCGCAAGAAGGACCTGAGGGAGCTGATGATCAAGGACATCCTCGAAAGGCAACCCGACTAGCGGGCACCGCCACAGGCCTTTGGGGTGACCAGAAAAGGCGCTCCGAGCGAATTGGAGAACCAGCTATGTCAGACACCCCCGCACAGGAATCCACCGGCTACGACAAGTACATCAACTACAAGACATTCGCCATCGCGGTGGGCGCCTTCGTCACTGTGTTGGTGCTCCCCACGCCCGATACCATGCGAGACGTGGGCGTGGAGTACGCGACCGGCCACCACCACGTGCTGAATTTCTACTCGAGGGAGCTCTTCGGAAAGCCCTACTCCGAGGTGGAGCAGTGGCAGGCCCTAACCGCTCGCATCCTCGAGAAGAACATGCTTCAGGGCGCCAGGAGCCGCAAGGGTGTCCTCCGGCGAAACCTCGCGCAGACCCGCAAGCTCGGGATCACCGCCCAGCAGCCTCACTTCATCCGCTTTCGCGCGCACGTCGGGTCCATGAACGAAAAGCGGTTCACTGCCCTGATGACCCAGGCGCACACGCTGCGACACAAAAAGCTCACCTACGAGATGCTGAGCGCCGATGACAAGGCCAAGGCCGACAAGAAGGCCTGGCACATCAAGGTGTGCATCGCCATGGTCCTGTTCGTGGTCGTCTGCTTCGTCACCGAGGCCATCCCCCTGCCCGGCGTGGCGTTCTGCATCGGATTGATCCTCGTCTTCTCGGGCATCGTCACCCGGCGCAACGTGGCCGCCATGTTCTGGTCGGACGCCTGCTGGTTCATCATGGGGAGCCTGATGTTCGCGGCCGCCTTCGTCAAGACAGGCGTTGACAAGCGGATCTGTCTCTTGATCTTCCGCGTGCTGGCGCGGCCGTCGGTGAAGTGGATCACCGCGATCATGATCCTGGTGATCTCGCCGGCCGCCTCCTTCATCTCGGATCATGCCTTGGCGGCCATGTTCCTGCCGATCATCATCATCCTGTACCGTAACAGCCTGAACGGTGACATCCCCGCGGACCCCGAGCTGGCAAAAATGCTCGCGATCACCGTCTGTATGGCCTGCAACATCGGCGGCTTCGGCTCGCCGTCGGGGGGCGCGCGAAACGTCATCATGATGACCTACCTCGAGGACATGTTCGGCATCTCCATGGGGTACGGTCAGTGGGTGGTCTACGGGTTGCCCTTCGTGCTGATCATGATGCCGATCCTCTGGCTCCTGCTCAACTGGCGGTTCAAGCCGAAGATCAATGACCTGGGGCCGGCGCTCACCACGTTGAAGGCGGACATCGGGCGCATGGGCGGTTGGAGCGTCAAGCAGATCATCGCGGTGACGATCTTCGTGGTCATGCTCTTCGCCTGGATCACCGAAAAGAACCTCATCCACCAGCTCACGGGCATCCGCCTCGGCATCGGCGTGATCGCCGTGGCCGGTGCCGTGGCCTACCTGCTCACGGGCGTAGTGAACTGGAGAGACTACCAGGAGAAGGTGGACTGGGGCGTCATCTGGCTCTACGCGGGTGCCATCATCTTCGGCAAGGCCCTCTTCTCCACCGGTGCGGCCTACTGGATGGCGCGCTCGGTGGTCAACGGCCTGGCCGACATCGGCCTGGACAGCCCCGCGTCCCTGCTCGGCGTGGCCTCGGTGGTCACGGCCGTCATGACGAACCTCATCGCGGACGGCCCAGCAGCGGCCTCCGTCGGGCCGATCACCCTGAACATGGCGGGGGTGAGCGCACCCGGCACCACCCTGATCCCCTTCATGACCCTGGTGACCGCGGCGTCGTCCTCCTTTGCCTACCTCCTCATCATCGGTACCCCACCCAACGCCATCGTCTACTCGAGCGGCTTCCTCCAGCCTCGGGACTATCTCAGGGTGGGGATTCCGTGCTTCGTCATGGCCATGGTAGTCCTGCTGCTTCTCGCGTTGTTCTACTGGCCGCTCATCGGCTACCCCGGATACCGCCCGATGTGAGTACGGATTGAGAGGAATGACCATGGACAACGATACCAAGCCAATCAGACTGCTTCTGGTGGACGACGAGGACGACTTCCGCAAGGCGACATCCCAGGTCCTACAGCGTCGCGGCTTCGACGTCCAGGGCGCCGACAGCGGCGAGCGCGCGTTGGAGCTCCTCGGCGACTCGCTCCCGGATGTCGTCATCCTCGACCTGAAGATGGGAGGAATGGACGGCATCTCCACGCTCGGTGAGCTCCGCAAGATCGCCGCCGACCTTCCCGTGATCATCCTCACGGGCCACGGACGCGCCGAGGACGCCTTCGCGGGCATCCAGATGGAGATCGTCGACTTCCTCCAGAAACCAGTGGACATCGAGAGGCTCGCCACGAGGGTTCGCGCCCTGCTCGCAGATCGCCGGCGACAGCCCCTCCGCGAGAAGTCCCTCCAGGAGATCCTCCTCCCCCCATCGTCCTTTCCCAGGGTCTACGACGATGAGCCACTGGAGGGCGTCGTCAAGGCCTTGCGACGTTCGATCTCCGCGAGCGGAACCGGCACGGTCAGCGAGCCGGGGCACCGCGCCGTTCTCGTGTTCGATCGGCGCGAGGAGTTCAAGGGTCTGATCCGGATCGAGGACATCATCGGGCGGGTGATTCCCGCCTACCTCCGGCTCCCGCAGTCATCGTACTTCACCGGGATGTTCCTCGCCGAGCTCAAGACCCTCGGGCAACCTACCGCCGGAGAGCTCCTGACGCCGCAAACGCGAGTCTCCCTGGACGCGCCGCTGATGGAGGCGGTCCACCTCCTGGTCACCCGCCGTCTGACCAGCCTGGTGGTGATGCAGGGACACACGCTCGCGGGGCTCGTGACAGACCACTCGGTCTTCGAGCAGATCGCAGCCTCGGTCACCGGGGACGACTCGGTCTGAGCCTCCTCAGATTCCTTTCTTCTTGGAGAACAGAGAGAGCGCGGATCTGGGAGACTCGACGACCCGCTTGAGCTTGCTCTCCATGTCCTTGCTCGATCGCTGGGTCTTCTTGCTGCGCGCTCCCTCCAGCTTCTCGACGAGCTCGTCAACCTCACACGGCTTGGTGAGGTAGTCGTAGGCCCCGAGCTTCATGGCCTCGAGGGCGGTGTCCACTGCCCCGTGCCCCGTGAGGATCAGCGTCTCGGTGAACAGACCGAGCTTCTTGATCTCCTTCAGGGTTTCCATCCCGTCCATTCCGGGCATCTTCAGGTCGAGAACCACGACATCGAAGTCGTCACTCTCCAGGGCTCGGATGGCGCTGTCCCCGCTGTTGACCGCCTTGATCTGGTATCCCCGCGAAGTCAGGAGCGTCGTCATGTTCTCGGTGAAGACGACCTCGTCATCCACTAGCAGCACTCTACGACCGTTCATTTGAGCTCCTCCTTTTGGCTGGATTCGATTTCTTCCGAGGCTTGCCGACCGATGTTGAAGGCGCTTTCGAAGTCGGCAGGAGGCCTCTTCGGCAAGATCACGGCAAACACCGCGCCCTCACCGGCCGCGCTCTCGACCGCGATCTCTCCACCGAGCCGCTTGACGATGCCGTAGCAGATGGAGAGCCCCAGGCCCGTACCCTTGCCGGTCGGCTTGGTGGTGAAGAATGGATCGAACACCTTGTCGAGGTGCTCGAGGCGAATGCCCCAGCCGGTGTCCGCCACGATCACCTCCACCGCACCCGTCATCACGTCGAGGCGAGTCGACACCGCAACGCGACCATACGGCTTTCCCTCGTGCGCATCGACGGCGTTGGACAGGATGTTCAGGAACACCTGCTGCAGGAGCGAAGGATCGGACAGGATCGCCGGCAGACCCTCCTGGAGCGCCATGAGAAACTTGACCCCGGAGGAGCTGGCCTCTCGCTCGAGAAGCTCGACGACCTCTGTCAGAAAGGCGTTGAGATCGACCTCTTCGAGGACAGCCTCGGTGCGACGGGAGAACCGCAGCAGGTTCTGGGTGGTGTGCTTGCAACGCTTGCATTGGGTCTGGATCTGCGACAGCGACTTTTCCAGCTGGGCCTTGAGGCCCGGATCAACGCCCGACGCGCACCCGGCCACGTCGAGGAGGATCTGCCGCTCGGTCATGATGATCGCCAGGGGATTGTTGACCTCATGGGCGACGCCAGCGGCCAACTCGCCGACGGACGCCATTTTTCCGGCCTGCATCAGCTGACGGGTCAAAAGGTCCTTTTCGAGATCGCGCTTCTTGATGGACTTGATCATGGTCCTGGCCGTGAATACGGAGACGAGGAGGATGGCCACAGCGCTCAGCACCAACGTGATCAAAGATGATCGGTTGGCCTGGTTCACGTCGGCGAAGGCCTCGTCGTAGCTCTGCCGCACCACGAGCGCCCATCGGACCTGTTGGAGCCAGGTTTGCGCAACGATCTGGCGTCCCTGGCTCGGCGTGCTCAAGACGCGGACCCTGATCCCGCTGTGATGCGTGCCCACGCGAAGCGCCGCCTTCTCCATGATCCTGCCCTTGGACCGAGGTTGCGTCTGCAGGATTCCCTGCCGGTTGAGGAGGTACACCTCTCCGGTGCGGCCGATCCGGACTCCCTCCACCAGCGACCGAAACACCCTCGTGTTGAGTGTGGCGCGCAGGATCCACATCCGGCCCCGATCGATGCGGGACACCGCGATGATGACATGAGGCACCCTGCGGAATCCGAGGAACATGTCGCTGACAAAAGCACCTCGGGTCAGGACCTGCTCGAACCAGGAGGCCTTTGCGTAGTTCTTGTCCATCAAGTCATACGGGCCGACGTAGGCCAGGTGCTTGCCGCTGCCGTCGATCAGCCCCAGGTCGGTGAAGGCGTTCCTGTACTCGTGGTTCAGCACCGCCAGGGCGCTGGAAAGCCTACGTGGGTCTCTCAGGTGGTCGAGCGAGTGCGTCTGGGCAAGCAACTGGATGGCGGCGGTCCGCTCGCTCAAAAACAGCTCGATGGTCTTTTTGTGCTGCGATGTCCGTCCCCGAAAGTCCGCCCGCATCCGTGCACGAGCGATTCGCGAGTAGTGGCGGCTGATCCCATAACCCACCAGCAGCAGCGGTACGACAGAGCACGTGACGGCGATCAGGATGAAGCGCCCGGTCAGTCTCGCATAGCCGGTGCCGATGACAGAGCGAGCCTCTCGGGTTCGCTCCTCATGCCGTTGGGGGGGGACGTTCGTCATGGGCGGTCTTTCGCGTCTCACGCCTGGCGTCAAAGGGGCCGCACCAGCGGAACGAGAACAGTCGGCACCGCGAGCGTCAGCGGGTTCACGGGCATTCCAATCTTCAAGTGCTCCGATGTCATTCGTGCCCTCAATTTTCTCTGTGCAGCGCGCACTTCATGGCACCTGTCGCGTGTAGTGCTTTCGCTGGTGGTCGTGTAGGCCCGGCACGACGAGTCGGCGCCCGTCGGAGGCCGCGCCGGACCGACAGCACATGGCCGCGTCCAAAATGAACAGACCATGATTCGAGTCACTGCAGAATCGGCCGAAGTGTGATTCTGACGCGGAGGAAACTGCTCGCACGGCGTCCAGCGATCTGCCTCTCATCGGCGGTGGAATCCGCTATGGTCGCAAGCGCACAAGAATGAAGATCTGGCCTCGGTCGCCCAGGCCCCTCAGGTCTGTCGGCCATGAGGCCTGACCGTCAGCACCGGACACTGGCTGTGGCGAACCACCTTCTCTGCGACGCTGCCCAGCAGGAATCGCTTGATGCCGGAGAGCCCTCGAGTGGCGGTCACAATGAGATCACTGTGCAGCTCACCAGCTTGATGAATGATGCGGTCGGCGGGTTGACCCACCACGACCAGCTGCGTGCATTTTTGCGGGATCGTCCGATGCGCGCACAGCCGCTCCAGGGCTGCCTGTGCGTCCATGCAGCAGCCATACTCCAGCTCCTGCGTCGTTGCGCAGCTCGTGTCCGGCATTGTGAGAGGGTGAATTCGCCCCACGACGTGGAGCACATCCAGCTGCGCACCGATCTCGGTGGACAATGCGCACGCGACACGCAGCGCGCGTCGCGAGCCCTCGGAAAAATCGACGGGCACGAGGATCCGCGACCACTTCTCCCACTTGCGATCGGAGGGTTGCTCTCGGACCGTCAGCACGGAACAGTGAGCAAGGCGAACCACCTCGGCCGCGACGCTGCCGAGCATCAGGTATCGGAGCCCCCGCCGACCGTTGGTTCCGAGCACCACGAGATCCGCCCGCATCTCGGCAGCGTAGCCCACGATGGCCGGGCCCACTTCTTCTTCCAGGCGGTACACCTGGTGAACGGCGATTCCGTCGGGATCGCACGCCTCGAGCGAGGCCCGCATCTGCAACTTCGCCTCAGCCTCCCCGCCACGCGCAGCCGAAACGCGATCTGTCTGCTCGTACAGCGGGTTGTACGGGTCGCGAAGCCCCAGCGGCTGCACCCGCAGCAGATGCAGCTGCGCGTGACACTCGCGCCCCATGGCCACCGCCATCGACAGGGCCTGCTGCGCGCAACGCGAGAAGTCCGTGGGAACGAGGATCCGCTTCGGTGAAAACATCGCCCGTACCTCCATGGCCCCCTCCAAGGCGTCGAGCCGCCGCCTCGAACTGCTCGACGACCATGGGACTGTCCGAGTCGAACCCGCCCACAAGTCATATGACCTGCGCGCCCAACGCTGTCAGTCGCAAGTCACGCCATCCAGTCGTCGCGTATTGCGCGAATCCGAGCTGGGCGAAAACGCCGCAGAGCTCTCCGACACCGCGACCAACGAGGCCTTTGGGGGTCGAACGGAAACACCCTGCTGGTGTCTCACTGTGGACCGCGATATCCTCATTTTTGCCGGGTATGCCCGACTCGGGGCCAGGAGGACCGGGAGCCTTTTTCCCGTGCCGATCCTGTACTACCTTGGCCGATTCGGTTTGATGCGGAGGCTGCGATGAATGACCACGCCAGCGAGCACCCGTCGGAAAACGCGGAGGTCTTCGTCGAAGACACCGCCTCCGGAGTCGAGGGCGCTACTCACCGACTACTCAAGCGGTTGGGCGGCGCGCAGCGTCTGCTCAAGGGCTCGGGCGTCGTCTACATCAAGGTCAACGGCGTCGATTCCCAGCCACACACGTACACGACGCCCGCATTTGTCGCGGCGGTGGTGCGGGCCTTTCGAGACGCGGGGGCGACGCGCGTCGTGGTGATGGAGAACTCCACCCAGGGCAACTACACCCGGGTGGTCCTGTCGGCGACGGGAATGGCAGCGGCCGTCCGAGCGGCCGGCGGTCGGGTACTGTGTCTGGACGAGGAGCCCAGCCGGCCCATCACCCTCGAGGGAGGGCCTCTGGTGCGGCCGGTTGCGAGATTCCCCAGGACCCTGAGGCGCATTATCGACCGTCGCGACGAGGTGACCTACGTCAACCTGCCGAAGCTCAAGACCCACTCGATGACGGACGTCTCCTTGGGCCTGAAGAACCAATGGGGGTTTCCGATTCATGACGATCGGATCGCGGACCACAACTTCCGACTACACGCCAAGATCGCGGCGATCAACCGCGTCATCACACCAGACCTGACGATCATCGACGGGGAGGATGCCGTGATCCACGGTCACTTTCCGGCGCGCACCCTGGCACACCGCTGCGTCCGACCCCTCGGCAGGCTCATCGGAGGCCGGGACGTCATCGCGACGGACATGGTCGGAGCCTCGATCCTTGGGTTCGATCCGGAGCAGGTGGAGCACATCCGCCTCGCGGCCGACGCGGCGGCGCCGCCCTCGGGCGGGGGGATCCGACTCCGACTCGGCGCAATCGAGATCCGCGGTGCGCCCCCTGCCCCGCTGCAGGGCAGCGCCGAGCTGCTGGACGAGTTTCCGCCAGGGGCCCGGATCCGGGCCGGCTCGCGGCGCGCCTGCCGTGAGGGGTGCAGGGGGAACTCCCTGGCGGCGCTGCAGGTCCTGGGTCTCGACCACGACCGCGACGCCGACTTCCACATGTTTTTCGGCGCCGGTCACGGGCCGCTGCCGCCTACGTCGGATGGTTCGCGCGCATTCCTGGTGGGGGACTGTGCGATCGCGGAGGTCGGCCCCGCCCTGCTGGCCAACGGACGCACGACCTTCGTCTCGTCCGGATGCAACAACCTCGCCGAGACCATCGCTGGCCTCTGCGCTCTGTTCTCCATCCCCTTCACCAGCCTCCTCCCCATGAGTGTCCCCCGGACGATCCTCGCCCTGTCCAGGGCGACCCTCGCCAGGACGAGCTCCAACCTCGTGCCGCTGCGACCGGTGCGTCTGAGCCCCCGCCGGATCGACCAGGCTCGGCGACGCGTTCGGGAAATCGACGCCGTCGAGGCGCAGGTGAGTCGCTTGGCCGAAGGGACGTGAGTCGCTTGGCCGAGGGGACTTGAGTCGCGGGCGGGGCGGGGGCCGAGGAGCTACTGCTCGTACTTGTCGCGCAGACGGGCCGTGGCCTCCATGATCTCGTGCGGGGATCGGTAGGAGCTGATGATCTCCTGGAGCTCGCCATCATAGGCTTCGCGCAGATTCCTTCGCCTCTCTTCGGCGGCCTGCTGGATGGACTCCACGAGCTGGTTGAAATCCGCCGGCTTGAGCAGAAATCTCGTCGCGTCGAGGCGCCCGCTCTGGTGGGCTGCATCGACGGATCCGTGGCCCGTCAACACGATGGCCTGGATCGATGGCTGGATCGCTTTCAGGCTCTGCAGCACCTCGAGACCGTCCATTCCAGGCATCTTCAGGTCGACTACCGCGACGTCGAATCGCCTGTGCTCGGCTGCTGAAATGGCGTCCTCTCCGGTCAGCGTCCCAACTACGGTGAAGCCCCTGCGGAGCATTCGCTTCCTGAGGCTGCTCACCAGCTCAGCCTCGTCATCGACCAGCAGGACCCTGATCGCGAGATCTCTCATTCCAACCCCCAACCAGCGCAGAGCCTCGGCGCACGCTTGTGGGAAAACGAGCGAAATCGACGAGTGGGTGGGGCCGCCAGGCGCTCACGATGGTTCTGAAGAGCGGCTGCCAGCGCCACAATCGGGAGCTTGGCATAACAGGCCCGCTGAAGGGGCAGCCCTCCGAGCTCATCCAGCACATCGCTGGCCGTGAGCTCGGAGGCCTCCGCGACGTCCTTGCCCAGCAACATCTCCGAGAACACCGAGCCACAGGCGACAGCCGCCACGCAGCCAAACGTCCGGCAACGAACACCGTCTATGGTTCCGGTACGATCCACACGGATCGACAGCTCGATCAGATCCTCCAGGTGATCACTGGTGGCACACCCGATGCCACTGACCGAGGAAAGAGGGCCGGTGTTGAGCGGACTCATGAAATGCCGAACCGCCGCGTCGTTGTACGTTTCGATTGCTCCAGACTCCGCCATCTCTGCCTCCTGTTCTTCGCACTTGTGATTTTGGCCGTGCGCCGCACGGCAGACAATCCTGGGAAAAATGAACTTGGCGTGGCGGAATTTGCCACAGACGGATGCGCCGCGACATTCGTGCGGAGTGAGGCCAGCCGCGGCCTGCTACTCAACCCCCGCCGAACGTCTTGACCGCGACTCTGAGCCTTGCCTCCGCGTAGATCGCCGCCGGTCGCCCTCCTGGCGGAAACCACCACATTGGTTTCGTCTATGTCGCCAAGTTTTTTTGGCGCTGCCACCGATGTCCGAACGCGGGAACACGATGCAAGTCTTAGTCATGAGGCGCGAACGCGTCCCTCGGACGAATCATGCGCAACCACCTGCGAAGGACGGCACCAGGGTCAACGCGATGAGTCACTACAACCCTGCAGAGCTCGACGCGAAGAGCGAGTCCAAGGCACCCATTCACGATCGGGCATACTTCGCGCGGCTGAGACGGAGGCTGCGATGGCAGATGCTCCTCGTCTACCTGACTCCGCTCATCCTGGTCTCGGTCGTGTTCCATCTGCAGTACAACGCCACTCTTCGTGAGGGCATCGACAACCACCTCAAGTCCATCGCCGACCACCAGCGCAACATCGTGGATCTGTATCTGAGGGAGCGCGTCTCGAACCTCAGGAGTGCCTTTCGCTCTGGCGCACACGCCATCACCGGGGACAAGGTCAACATGCGGAAGCTGCTGCTGGATCTGCGGCAGGAGAGCCCCGCCTTCGTGGACGTGGGGCTTTTCGACCCGGGTGGAAAGCTGATCGCCTACGCCGGACCGTACAAGTCGCTCATCGGCAAGAACTACAGCGACGAGAGCTGGTGGCGACGGCTCCACCAGCGGAAGCAGGCCCACATCATCAGCGATGTCTACCTCGGCTTCAGACGCCGGCCACACTTCATCATCGCCGTACGCCACCAGTTCATCGGCCAGCAGTGGACCCTCCGGGCGAGCCTGGACCCAAAGCGTTTCTCGGAGTTCGTACGGAGCTCCTACATGATAAAGACCTCCGACGCGATGATCGTCAACGCGCAGGGCAAACGACAGACGATCCACCCGGAGGCCATCGCATCGACAGAGACAATCCGCGTCCCTGCGCGTACGCGCCACTGCCGAGTGGACGAAACGACCGTCCATGGACGAAGCTACGTCACGGCCTACGCCTGGCTCACCGAGCACGACTGGGTGCTCGTGGTGCGAGTGCCCGAGTCGGACGCCTATGCACCACTGCGACGAGCGACGTACTTTCTGGTTGGAGCGGCCCTGGTCGCGCTCCTGCTGATTGTCGTGGTCGTCATGCGGAACTCCGGGCGGCTGGTGGGAAAGCTCGAGCAGGCCGACCTGGCGAGAGCCGACCTCAGGGGGCAGCTCTTCCACGCGGCGAAGCTGGCGTCGGTGGGCGAGATGGCGGCAGGGGTGGCGCACGAGATCAACAACCCGCTGGCCATCATCTACGAAGAGACGGGCATGATGAAGGACTCGCTCGACCCCCAGTTCGCCCAGAAGGTCGATCTCGACGACTTCGCGGAGCGGCTCGACGCCATCGAAGAGGCCGCCCTGCGGGGGCGATCCATCACCCGGAAGCTGCTCGCATTCGCCCGCCAGCACGAGTCGGGCGCGGAGCCGACGGACCTGAATCTCCTCTTGGAGCGGGTCCTGCTGGTCAAGGAGACCGAGTTCAAGGTCTCGAACATTGAGACCTTGTTCGATCTCGAGCCGGAGCTCCCCGCGGTGAAGGTGAACCGCAACCAGTTGGACCAGGTCGTTCTCAACCTGATGAACAACGCCAAGGACGCCATGGTCGATGGCGGGCTCATCACCCTCAGAACGTACTCCGGCGCGGACGCCGTCAGCTTCGAGATCCGGGACACCGGGTGTGGCATGACCGGCGAGCAGCTCGAAAACGCCTTCTTCCCCTTCTACACCACCAAAGAGGTGGGGAAGGGCACCGGATTGGGCCTGTCCATCAGCTACGGCATCGTCAGCTCCATGGGCGGCAACATCGACGTGGATAGCGAGGTCGGCCGAGGCACGACCTTCTCGGTCTCTTTTCCACGAACAGACAGCGACGACGACCAACCCAAGCCCGAGGTGGAGAGAAAGACATGATCGGAAAGGGCGAACCTCCGAAAAAAGAGGACGAGCGAGAGAACGGGACCCAGAGAAAAGCACGGCCGTTACACGTGCTCCTCGTCGACGATGAAGACCGCTTCCGCACCAGCCTCGCAGGGCGCCTGAAGCTACGCGGATATGACGTCGACGACGTGGGTGACCCGGAGGAAGCGGTTCGCCGCGTGAGACAACGACAACCCGATGTGGTGCTGCTGGATCGCCGCATGCCGAAGATGTCGGGGGAGGAGGTCCTCAAGTCCCTCAAGCGCATCGCTCCCGAGCTGCAGATCATCATGCTCACCGGTCACGCCACCCTCGACTCGGCGGCGGTGACCGGCCGCCTCGAGGCCTTCGCGTACCTGGAGAAGCCCTGCGAGATCGATGAGCTGGCCAGCAACATCGATGCTGCCGGGCGGGAGAAGAGCTACGCCATGGCCCGCCTGGAGATCCCGCGGGTGGAGTCCCGCTCCATCCTGGGATGGCTCTGGGGCACCCAGAACCTCCGGCCGGGCATCATGATCCTGGGCGCGGCGCTCTTCGCAGCCATCGTCTTGATGCCCTCCTCGGAGCGTCTGCTCGACCTCGTGGCCACACCCAAGACCGGCAAGCAGGGCGATTCCATCGCCGGCTACTCGGGCTATCTGAAGATGAAGCCGGGCGACACGATCGCCGGGCAGTACAGCCTCGAGTCGAAGCGGAGAGTCAAGTCCAAGGGTCCATCGGGCAAAGAGGTCGTCAAGCCCCTCAGCGCCGAGAAGACCGCCCAGGCGGCCAAGGTCATGATCGGGATCCTGGTGGTTGCGGCGCTCTTCTGGGCCACGGGGGCCATGCCCATCGGAATCACCGCCCTGCTGGTTGGGCTGCTCATGTACCTCTTCGGGGTGTTCCCGCCGAACCTGGTGGCCAAGGCCTATGCGAAGGACGCGGTGATCTTCATCATGGGTGTCCTGGCCTTGGCGGTGGGCATCGGAAAGACCGGTCTGGATCGGCGCATCGGCATGGTCCTGCTGGGCGCGGCCAAGTCGCTCAAGCTGTACCTGTTCGTCTTTTTGCCGCTGCTGGCGGTCAGCGCGGCGTTCCTCTCTGAGCACGCGTTGATTGCCTTCCTGGTGCCGATTCTGATGATGGTGTACATGGCCGCGGGGAAGATCCCGGGATTCAAGCGGCACCGATCACTGGCCGTGCTCCTGCTCCTGTCGGTCTGCTTCGCAGCCAACATGGGTGGCCCGGGCTCGCCCGCCGCCGGCGGCCGCAACGCGGTGATGGTCGGCATCCTGTCGGACTACGGGATCGCGCCGAGCTTTGGACAGTGGGTCAAGTACGGGCTCCCCTTCGTCCCGGTCATGGCGTTGGTGACGGCCACCTACTTCTTTTTGCGGTTCCGCAAGACCATCCGGACGGGCGAGCTGAACGTCTCGGGGATCGTCAAGGACGAGGCGCGCAAGCTGGGCAAGATGACCCGCTCGGAGTACCTGGCCGCGGGGATCCTGGTCCTCGTCATCCTCCTGTGGATCACCATGAGCGGAACCCTCGGCATGGGGGGGCCTGTGCTGTTGGGCATCGTCGTCATGGCGGCCTTCAAGATCGTCACCTGGCGGGACATCAACAAGATCTCCTGGGACGTGGTCGCGCTGTACGCCAGCGCCTGCGCCATCGGCGTCGGGCTGTCGAGCACCGGGGCCTCGCTCTGGCTCGCCTCCATGTTCATCGACGCCCTGCCCGGCTTCCTGCGAACGGGTGAGGGCCTCAGCATCGCCTCCAGCCTGTTCACCGGCATCCTCACCAACATCATGAGCGACGGCGCCACGGTCTCGGCCGTGGGGCCGATCACGGTGCCCATGGCCTCGGTGTCGGGCAGCCATCCGTGGATGGTAGGGCTGGCCACGGCCTTCGCGTCTTCCTTTGCCAACTGCCTCATCATCGGGACCCCCAACAATGCCATCGCCTACTCGCTGGCCAAGGACTCCGAGACCGGTGAGCAGCTCATCACCATGGGAGATTTTTTGAAGCACGGGCTGGTGGTGACCGGGCTCGCCTTCATCGTATTGTGGGGTTGGGTCATCTTCGGCTACTGGCGCTGGATCGGGTTCCAGTGAGACAAGGAGAAGGATCATGGCAGAGAAAATCAGACTGCTCATCGTGGACGACGAGGTGCGATTCCTCAAGACGTTGGCGTCCCGGTTGGAGCTGCGTGACTTCGACGTGACCACGGCCGACAACGGAAAGCTGGCCCTGGACCTGGCACAGAATCAGACCTTCGACCTCGCCATCCTGGACCTGAAGATGCCGGGGCTCTCGGGGGAGGATGTGCTGGAGGTCCTCAAGAAAGATCACCCGTTTGTCGAGGTGGTCATCCTCACGGGCCACGGCTCCATCGACTCGGCCGTCCAGTGCACGCAGGCCGGCTCCTACAGGTACCTGTCCAAGCCCTGCGAGACCGACCAGCTCCTGCAGGTGCTCAAGGACGCCTACCAGCGGCGGGTGGAACGCAAGATGAAGATGGACACCGAGCGGCTCGAGGAGTTAATGAAGAGCGTTGAGGGTGAGTCGCCTCTGGGCATCCTACGCAAGCTACGGGAGATCGAGCGCGGCACCTGAGGTAGGTTCAGCAGATGGCACAAAAAAAGGCGAGAGGTCGTGGCAGCAGCGGGTTGGTCACGGGCAGACTGGCACCGTGGCTCCTGCTCTTGATCCTCGTGGGCGCCACGGTGTTCGTGTGGTGGCAGCAGGTGCACCACCAGCGATCGCTGCTCATCTGGCACACCAAGGACGTGGCCTTTCAGGCCTCCCGTCGTCTGGAGATCTTCGTCGAGTCGCGGCTGGTCGTGGCGGAGATCTTTTCGGAGCGCTGGTCCACCCACGAGGGGCGTGACTTCTCGAAGCGGCGCTTTGCCAAGTTCTCCTCGGTGCTGCTCAGCAAGGTCCCGGGGTTCCAAACCGTCTTGCTGGTTCCTCCCGATCGAAGCGGGGGATGGGTGGCTCCCGTCCAAAGCCGCAGCGCGATCAGAACGATGAATCTGCGGAGTTGGGCGGTTTTTCGGCAGGCGAAGCGCACACGAAGGACGACGCTCTCGGCGCCCATCGTCACCGGCAAGGGTGCAACGAGCTTCATCGCGGTGATGCCGCTGCACCGCCAGAATGACTTTCTCGGCTACCTCGTCGTGGAGTTCGACGCCGAGGCCTTGTTCAAGTTCTGCTTTCACGAGCGAATCCGGTCGGAGTTCAGCTTCAAGATCGATGACGGCGATCGGTTGTTGTATCAGCACTCACCAGACGGCTCGGGCAAAGACTTCGCCGGCTCTCCGAACAACATTGACCGTCGATTCCAGGTTCGAAATCGGACCTGGCGCATGAGCGTCAGGCCACATACCGACGCGGGGGTGTCCTTCACCTCGGCCACGAACCTCCCCACCTTGCTGCTGGGGCTGCTGCTCTCACTGTTCGTCAGCGGCCTCTTCGCGATGTTCACCAGGCAAGCGCAGGAAAAGCGCAGGGCTCATCATCAAGCCGCCATAGCGCTCCGGGGAAGGGCCGCGGCCCAGTCCGCCCTTCGTGCTTCCGAGGCGCGGTACCGGAGCGTCTTCAACTCCGCCTCCGATGGTCTGCTGGTGGTCGACACCGCCGGTATCATCGTGGACGCCAACCTGGCGGCGTGTCGGATGCACGGCTACGACCAGGAGACCCTGGTCGGCGAGCCCGTGGAGGCCCTCATCGAGCCAGGCCACCTGGAGCTGTTCACGGTTTTCATGCGACGCTTGGGCGGAACCTCGTCTGCTCGCATCGAGGTGTCCGACCTGCTGAAGAACGGCGCCAGCCTGGACGTAGAGATCAAGGGAAACCAGTTCGAGTATGACGACACCTCGCGAGTCCTGCTCATCATCAGCGACGTGACGGAGCAGAAAAACGCCCAGCGCCGTCTGGCGCTGCTGTCCCGGAAGGTCCTCGTGGCGCAAGAGGACGAGAGAGCCAGGGTGGCGCGGGATCTCCACGATGAGCTCGGACAGATCATTACGGCCCTGCGGCTCGAGATGGACCTGTCGAGGAAGGGGCTGCCGATCCCAACCGAGGCGGCGAGAGACACCTTCCGAGGCCCGATCGATCTGCTGGAGAAGGCCACGGCGGAGCTCCGCCGAATCTGCGAGGGTCTGCGCCCCCCCCTGCTGGACGATCTCGGGCTCGGTCCGGCGGTCGGGCGACAGATGGAGAGGTTCGCCGAGCGCACGGGGATCGAGATCAGCTCCGACCTCCGCATTGACGAAGACACGCCCGTGCCCAAAGAGATCGCCGTGACTGCGTACCGAATCATGCAGGAGGCGATGACGAACGTGTCGCGCCACGCGGGCGCAACGGTGCTTCTCGTCTCCCTGCTCATAGAGCCAAGGAAGCTGCTCCTTTCGATATACGACAACGGCGCGGGGTTCGATCCAGACGCCCTCGAGGCCTCCCGGGGCTCCGGTATCGCGGGGATGGAAGAGCGCGCGCATCTCGTCGACGGTCGACTGCAGATACACTCCGTCACCGGCGAGGGCACTCGGGTCGTGCTCGACTGTCCGCTGCCGGAGCCACCGTCGCCGACTCCAAGAGGTGAACCATGATACGAATACTGGTGGTGGACGATCACATTCTGGTCCGCGACAGCCTGTGCCGCCTGCTGGACGGCGAGATCGACATGGAGGTGGCCGGCAAGGCCGGCTCGGGTCACGAAGCCGTGCGGCTGTGCCGAAGCGAAAAACCCGATGTCGTCCTACTGGACTACAGCCTCCCGGACATCGATGGACTCGAGACGACCCAGCAAATCGTGGCCCTCGGGGTCGACACGCGCGTGCTGGTCCTGACGATGCACTCCAACGAGGAGTACGCGACCCGCCTCATCCAGATCGGCGCCTCGGGGTTCGTGGTCAAGGCCGCGTCCACCGATGAGCTGCTCGTGGCCATCCGGAAGGTCGCCGACAGGGGAATCTACATCAGCCCGGACATCCAGGAAAAGATGATCGCGCGCATCGGACAACCCGCGGAGACGGCTCCCGAGGCCGCGCTGTCCAACCGCGAGCTTCAGGTGCTGCTCCTGCTGGCCAAGGGCTCCACCACGCGCGAGGCGTCCGCGTCCCTCGGCATCGCCGTGAGCACTGTGGAGACCCACCGCAGCCGGATGCTGGAGAAGCTGAACCTGCGCAACAACTCCGATCTGACGCGGTTCGCCATCCGCCGCAAGCTGATCGGGTTCGACTGATGTCAGTCGGGCTTCGGGCGCCCTACCGGGACGGATCATCCGCTCCATTTCTGTGCAGCTGACGGGCCTCGGTGATCCGCGCGGCGAGGGTGGTGATGTCGACGGGCTTTCTCAGGTAGTCAAAGGCGCCCAGCGCACGGGCCTGCTCTTCGTCTTCCTCGGTGCCATGACCCGTGACGACGATCACGTGGACACGGGGGTGATCGCGCCTGATCCGTTTGAGCACGTCGATGCCATCCATCCCGGGCATCCTCAGATCGAGCACGATGACCGCCGGCTCCTCGGTCTTCACCGAGTCGAGCGCTTGCCGGCCGTCGAAAGCCACGTCCGAGGCGATGTTCCTCATCCCAAGCCGCTCTGACAAGGTCACAACGTAGTCCCGCTCGTCGTCCACCAAAAGCGTCCCCAGGTCCATCGCCGTGGGCACGACCGTGACCTCGCGTACGCCCTTGACGGAGCGGCATGTTTCGCGCGCCTCGTCCAGCCGATGCTCCTGACGGAGCGCATGGACCGTCCTGCCCAGGGAGCCCGCCGGCGCACGCTTGGTTCGGACCTTCACTACGACCTTGCCATTGTCGGCCGTGACATCGGAAAAGTGCAGTCCTCGCTCCAGCAGGGCGACATTCACCCTCGCGGAGAGCAGAAAATCCAGCTGGGCCGCAATGGATCGATCCGTCGGAAGAAGCGCGGTCCGGGTGATGGCCTCGAGGATGATCTCCACTGCTTCGTCCACGGTCTTGCCGGGCCGTGGGATCAGAAGATCGTAGAAATCCGGCTCCCAGAAGCCGCGTCCGAGGTGCTGACGTGCCCAGACGGAACGTCGCTCGTCGCTCTTCTCGATCCGTCGCCTCGCCTCGACCTCGTCGCAGCCTCCGGCAGCAACCGCCGCCTCCACGCGGAAGGGCTTCTCGCCCACGACACCCACCCGAAGCACGTGCGTGATCGACCGCGGAATGAGACGGCTGGCCACACCGTGGTAGACGAAATACTGCTGGACCAGCATCTGCGACAGGACGGCCCTCACATAGACGACGCTTCTCTCATAGTCGCGCGTGAAGGCGTTGAGCAGCGTGCGCTCGCCCGACATCGCCCGACGCACCTTGTCGATCGAGATATCAAACTTGGCCGCCACGGTATCGAACACCTCCCGACCCACCAGAGAGTAACCGAGGCGGTCAGCCACCTGACCGGCGATCTCCTCTCCCGAGCAATGACTCTCACTTACGATGGCGACAACAGACATTTCTTCAACAATAGTACAAGCTTCGGTCTACACCATCGGGCACCGCACCAATCGGGCATCGTGCAATCCGCTACCAGGCCTCATTATTTCTTTGTTTTCGGGGGGCTGCACTCGGCCTTCCATTCCTGCGATTCGGGGGTATGCTGCGCAGATGACCGAGCACCGAGACCACACCGACCTGTTCCTGGCGCTGACGCCCGAAGCCGTGCTCCAGGCCGTCGAGGCGGGAGGCGTGTCCTGCAAGCCCGTATGCTTCGCCATGAACTCGTTCGAAAACCGCGTGTACATGATGGAGACAGAGGACGACGTCCGCATCGTCTCCAAGTTCTACCGTCCCCAGCGCTGGACCCGGGAGCAGATCCTCGAGGAGCACCAGTTCCTCGCCGACCTCGTCGAGGGGGAGGTCCCGGTCTGTCCCACCCTACGCTTCCCCGACGGGGACACGCTCAAGGAGAAAAACGGGATCCTCTACTGCCTGTTCGAGGCCCGGGGGGGGCGCGTCCCGGAGGAGCTGAGCGACGCCAACGTCGAGCGCATGGGGATGCTCGTGGCCCGGATGCACAACGTCGGGAGCAAACGCACGGCCGACCATCGGATCCACATCAGGTCCGATACCTACATCTGGGAAAACGTCGCCTGGCTCGAGGAGCACGACACGCTCCCACCCCAGGTCGCCACGCGCTACCTGGACGCCGCGAGCTACATCGCCGGCGTGTTCGACGAGTACAGCGCGGGCGTCCCCACCCAACGCATCCACGGCGACTGCCACCTGGGAAACCTGCTGCTGCGCGACGACGTCTTCAACGTTCTGGACTTCGACGACATGGTGGTCGGGCCCCCCGTCCAGGACCTGTGGCTCGCGCTCTCGGGACGAGACGACCACACGCGACGCCAACGACACTGCTTCCTGGAGGGCTACGAGAGGTTCCGCCACTTCGACCGCTCTACCCTGCGGCTCATCGAGCCCCTGCGCGGCCTGCGGATGGTCCACTACGCCACCTGGCTGGCTCGGCGGTGGCACGATCCCATCTTTCCCCGGACCTGGCCGCACCACGGCACCGAAGAGTACTGGGAGGACGAGACCGCCGCCCTCGAAGACCTGGTCGCCTACATCCAGAGTGACCGCGGCGAAGCCCAGCCGGCTGAGGAGACGCCCGCCCTCACCAACAAGGACTACTTCTTCGACTGGGAAGGCGACTGAGCCATGTCCGCTGGGAAGGCGACTGAGCCATGTCCGCTGGGAAGGCGACTGAGCCATGTCCGCTGGGAAGGCGACTGAGCCATGTCCGCGCTCCGGGGCAAGCCCCGCATCCACCATTCTAGAGACCTTCTATTGATATTATTTTATCATTAATATCTATCAGTGCCCTACAGTTGATTATATATTGTCATTTATATCATTACGTGTCACATTGTACACATGGATCGATCTCTGCTGACAATCCGCACACCTCCAGAGGTTTCCGCCGACCTTGCCGAACGTGTACGGGGACTGCGTCTCGAGAGGAACTGGACGCGAGACACCCTGGCGAGCCGCGCGGGCGTGACCGTGGCGTCACTCAGGCGGTTCGAGACCACCGGAAACGCCTCCCTGAAGCTCATTCTCCTGGTCGCCCACGCCCTGGATCGCCTCAATGAGGTCGACAGACTGTTTCAGCCCTCCAAATACCGCAGCCTCGCCCAGCTGGAGCGGCAGTCCGCCCATGCCGAGCGAAAGCGGGGGCGCAGGTGAGAAAGCTCGAGGTACGATTCAGCGGTGCGCCGGGGGAGCACCTCGTTGTCGGGTGGCTGGCCGAGGACCGCGGACGGACTTTCTTCGAATACGAGCCGAGCTACCTGGCCAGCGGATGGAGTCTCTCCCCCTTCCATCTTCCGTTTCGCCCCGGTCTCCATGAACACACCGACCTGGGATTCGGCCCGCTGCCTGGCCTCTTCGACGACTCACTCCCCGACGGATGGGGCCTGGTGCTCCAGGACCGCCACTTCCGCCGCCTGGGACACGCGCCCGCCCCCGTCAGCCCACTCGAGCGCCTCGCCTGGCTCGGCACCTCGACCATGGGCGCTCTGACCTATCACCCGCCCACCTCCAGGGAGGACGTCGACGAGCGCCTGGTGGACCTGCACGACCTCGCACGGCAGTCCCAGGACCTGCTGTCGGGTGACGCGTCCGAGGTGCTCCCCCAACTCCTGCGGGCAGGAGGCTCGCCTGGCGGCGCCCGACCCAAGGTCCTGGTCGCTGTCGATCCCGGCACCGGTGCGCTCGTGTCGGGCGCGGACGCGCTCCCGAGCGGATACGAGCACTGGCTCGTAAAATTCTCCGCCAGGCAAGACGCGCGAGACGCCGGCCCCCTGGAGCAAGCCTACGCTTTGATGGCGACCGCCGCGGGGATCGACATCCCGCCCACCAGGCTGTTCGAGACCGCCCAGGGCGATCGTTTCTTCGGTGTGAAGCGCTTCGATCGCGCCGGCCGCCGGCGGGTCCACGTCCACACCTTTGGTAACCTGATCCACGCCAACTTCCGAATCCCCTCCAGCGACTATGGCGACCTGCTGAAGGTCACCTCGATCCTCACACGGAACCACGCAAACGTGGTCGCCGTATATCGGCGCATGGTATTCAACGTCGCGACCCACAACCGGGATGACCACGTCAAGAACTTCGCGTTCCGGCTCCACGAGGCTACTGGAGAGTGGTCCCTGGCTCCGGCCTATGATCTCACTTTCGCGCCAGGCCCCGGCGGTGAGCACTCCATGACCCTCGCCGGCGAGGGCCGCGACCCCGGCCACGAGCAATTCGGGCGCCTCGCCAAGCAGCACTCCATCGGCACCAAAACGGCCATGGACGTAGTCGACGAGGTGCGCGCCGCCGTCGCCGGCTGGAACGGCTTCGCTGACCAGGCGAAGGTACACCCGGCCGCAGCCAACCAGGTCGCGACCTCACTGCCACCGCTCCACTGACCCCTCTTGTCAGGACTTCGCGCGGGACAGGAGAACGACGCCGAGGGTGAAGGTGACGATGCCAATGGCCACCAGGAGCCCGCACGGCAGGGCCATCTCGGCGAAGGAAAGGTCCCGCCAGATGGCGCCCTCGAAGGCGTAGACCGACCACTTGACCGGGCTGAAGTTGCTCGCCGCCTGCATCCAGGCCGGCATCGCGAAGAGCGGGATCATCCCGCCGCCGAACATCGCCATGGGCATCATCACCGCCCAGGACGCGCCGCCCACGGCCTGCTCGGTCTTACCGAAGGTGGAAATGAGCATCATCATCCCGGTGACGCAGATGGCCGTGCAGGCGATGGCCAGCAAGAGCTGCCCGACGTTGCCCAGCCGAAGCCCGAAGACCACGATGCCCACGACGAAGATCAGCGCGATGGTCACGATGCTCGCCAGAAAGGACGCCACGCCCTTGCCGCCGAGGATGTGAAACCACGTGAGCGGCGAGATGCGCAGCCGGAGCAGGGTGCCGATCATCCGCTCCCGCGCGACCAGAATCGCGAAGCTCGCCACGATACCCAAAAGCCCCCAAACCACCGCCTGCGGAAACGACACCTCGAAGGACGTCCGCGGTCGCTTGCCCCCGGCATACTTGACGGCCTCGATCTTGGGCCCTTCGAGCTTCATCTGGCCCTTGAAGGTCTTGTTGTTCACCGACCCGAGGTACCCGTCAAAGGCCTCCAGAAAGGTCACCAGCTTGGCCCCCTCGGGGTCAGTCGACCCTGACGCCTTCAACCCTGTGATGGACTCCTTGATGGACTTCCGCGTCTTTTGGGGATCGCTCATCCGGTCCTGGAGCCCACCGAAGGTCGCCTTCATGAGGATGCCCTGCAGAAAACCGCGCTCGGTGCGTCGGGAGGGGTCGATGCCCACCTCAACTTTCTGGTTGTCACCGATCATGAACCCCTGCTTGGCCGCGTAGCCCTTGTGAATGCGCACGTAGGCCACCAGCTTCCCGGCGCGCACCGCTCCCAGGGCAGCGCCCGCCGAGCGCACCACCAGCTTGATCGAGTCCTGGTTCTCCAGCCGCCCAACGAAGGCCTTGGACGCCTCCGACCGGTCCTCGTCGACAATGGCCACCTTCATGGGCTTGCGCGCCTTCTTCCCCATCCCGCTGAAGATCGACCCGAACAGGACCGCCATCATCAGGGGGAAGAGCAGCACCCAGAAGAGCGCCTCGCGGTCCCGAATGAGCAGCCGCAGGTCCTTCAGAGCGATCGCCATGATTCGATGCATCAGTCCCGTAGCCTCCGTCCGGTCAGGTTCAGAAAGACCGCCTCCAGGTCGGATCGATCCACCCTCAGGCTCGTGAAGTGGACCCCCGCGTCGGTGATCCGGGCCAGGTCCTCGAGCGGGTGATCCGTCTCGACCCGGAGCGCCAAGCCGTCCAGGGAGCCGGGCAGCGCTGACGGGTCGGGAGGAACCCGCTCCAGGGTCGCCTCCACGAGGGACTTGCCGCCGTGCGCCTTGATCAACCCGTCCACCGTGTCCAGGGCCAACACCGCGCCCTTGTCCACGATGGCCACCCGCTCGCACAGCCGCTGCGCCTCCTCCATGTAGTGCGTGGTGTACAGGATCGTCGTCCCCTCCTCCTTGAGCGCCTCGATGTTCTCGAAGATGGAGTTACGCGACTGCGGGTCGACGCCGACGGTGGGCTCGTCCAACAGAAGCACGCGCGGCTTGTGCACCACGGCGCAAGCCATGTTGAGCCGCCGCTTCATCCCGCCCGAGAAGGTCTTCATGCGGTCCTTTCGGCGATCGGTCAGGCCGGTGAAGTCCAGCGCCCAGTCCACCCGCTTGGCGAGATCGGCGCCCCGCAGGCCGTAGATCGTGCCGAAGAAGGCCATGTTCTCCTCGGCCGACAGGTTCTCGTACAGCGCCAGCGCCTGCGGTGCGATCCCGATCTGTTGTCGGGCCGCGGCAAGGGTCGGGTCCTCGATGCCGTCGATCACGACCTTGCCCGCGTCGGGCTTCAGCGCCCCCACCAGCATGTGGATCGTGGTTGTCTTGCCCGCCCCGTTGGGCCCCAGCAACCCAAAGGTCTCGCCTTTGGCAATCTCGAAGGAGACCCCGTCCACCGCCCGCAGATCACCGAACCGTTTCTCCAGCTTCTGGGCCCGAATCATCGTCCATCACCCCGCGTGCCTCATCGGCCGCTGCCCACAATAGCAAAAGAACCCGCACCGCGAATGGAATTCTCGAAGAAAAAGCGGTGCCTTGACAGGATTACGGGGAAGCCGATAATAGTTCGCCATGGACAAAGTCTTCAGCGGAATACAGCCATCGGGTCAGCTGCATCTGGGGAACTACCTGGGCGCGGTGAAAAAATGGGTCGAGCTGACCAAGGACCACGAATGCATCTACTGCATCGTGGACTACCACGCGGTCACGCAGGACTACAAGCCGAAGAAGATGCCCGACCGCATCTTCGAAATGGCGGCGGGGTTGCTGGCCTGTGGGCTCGATCCGGACAAGTGCCGGATCTTCGTTCAGTCCCATGTGCCGGAGCACACCGAGCTGGCCTGGATGCTCAACACGGTGACCCCCATGGGCGAGCTGGAGCGGCAGGTCCAGTACAAGTCCAAGGCCGAGAAGCAGCCCGAGAACATCAACGTGGGGCTGTTCAGCTACCCGGTCCTCCAGGCGGCGGACATCCTGCTTTACAAGGCGCAGAAGGTGCCGGTGGGCGAGGATCAGGTGCAGCACCTGGAGCTGACCCGGGAGATCGTGCGCAAGTTCAAGGGCCGCTTCGGGTATGAGTTTCCGGAGCCGCAGCCCATCCTGTCGGACGTCAAGCGGCTCAAGGGGCTCGATGGCGACGACAAGATGTCCAAAAGCCTGGGCAACACCATCGGCATCGACGAGGACGCCGGGTCCATCACCAAGAAGATCAAAGGGGCCAAAACGGACCCCCAACGCAAGAAGCGAAAGGACCCGGGGGATCCCGAGGTCTGCAACGTCTACACCATGCATCGGTTCTTTTCCTCGGAGAAGGATCAGAAGTGGGCCGCCAAGGGGTGCAAGTCCGCCGACATCGGTTGCGGCGACTGCAAGGAGCGGATCACGAAGAACATCATCGAGCACCTCGAGCCCATCGGGGCCAAGCTCGCCAAGCTCCGCAAAGACCCCGAGAGGGTCTGGACCGTGCTGGCCAAGGGTGCGCAGGCCTGCCGTCGGGAAGCCGCGGCCAATCTCGACGAGGTGCGCAAGGCCATGGGGCTCCGGTGATTCCAGCCCGTCAGCGATGTGTGGGGGCGCCGCGGGCACAGAGCCTGGTGGCGGGTGCGCCATGGCTCTGTGTGGCGTGCGTGGTCTCGATGTGGGTTTCGGGTTGCGGGCAAAAAAAACAGGACGCCTCTCCGACGGGTGTGGTCAAGCAGTTCCTTGCCGCCTCCCTCAAGGCCGACACCCAAGAGCGACACAAGGCCCTGTACGACCTGCTGGGACCTCGCACCAAGGCCCGGCTGACGGCCTCCGCCAACCGGGCCACGGCCGCCACGGGGGGCAAGCGCAAGTACGCTGCCCACGAGATGCTCTCGGCCTCCTTCCGGCCCAACGCCAGGGGTGACTGGCCGCCCAAGACCTTCAAGCTGCTCGGAAAGTCGGGAAACACAGCCCGGGTGGAGGTGCGCGGCGAGAAGAAGGGTCAGGTCCAGGTGGTGACCCTGGTGCAGGTAAAGAAACGCTGGCGCATCGAGCTCGATCCCGTGCCGGCCCAGGGAGCGAAAACGGCGCCGCTCCCCAAGCGCCCCGCGCCCGAAAAGTAAGGTCCGGGCCGCCGCCCGGGAATCCCCCGCGGCGCGGCTACGTATCATCCACCCATGGATTGGTTGCTCGCACTGCTGCTGACGTTGATCGTGGACGGGAAGCCCGACCCGTCCGAGAAGGTGCTGCGCAGGGCCGCGGCCCGCGCCAAGGGGATGGAGATCCTGCGGGGGAAGCGCATCCTGATGTTCGGCGACTCCATGGTCAACTGCGGCATCAACCTGTGGCTGGAGCCGTGGCTCAAGCGACACGGGATCAAGAGCTTCGTCACCCGCAGCTGGGCCAGCTCCACGACGGTGACCTGGAGCACGGCGAAGAAGCTCGACGTGTACCTGTGGCGACACGACCCCGACATCGTCTTCGTCGTGCTGGGCACCAACGAGCTGTTTCACCCCTATCCGAAGATGAAGATCCGCCCCATCCGGCGCATCCTCAAGAAGCTGGGCCGCCGACGCGCGGTCTACTGGATCGGCCCCCCCACCTGGGCCAAGGACAAGGGCCTCATCAAGACGATGAGACAGCAGATGCCGCCCGGGCGCTTCTTCGACTCCGGCAAGGTCAAGATGGGCCGCAAGAAGGACGGCTACCACCCCACCCTGGCCGGCGCCAAGACCTGGGCCACCGCCATCTGGCGCTGGTACTCGACCCAGGTCAAGGCGACCCTCAAAAAGCCCCCCGCCGGCAAAGCGAAGACACTGCCCAGGAAACAAACCCCCTGATCACGGCTCGTAGCTGATCAGGCGCAGGTCCTGGTTGCGGTGCTTTTCGTAGGCGGTCCGGTCGATCCTGCCGGTGCGCAGCATCTGGTACAGGAGCCAACGCAGGTGCAGCAGCCAGTCCATGCCGGCGCGCCCCTTGCTGTCGCGGAACCGCGCAAAGTAGGGCCGGGGGGACGGGGTCACGGCGGCGAGGTGCGCCGCCTCGAGGGGATTCAGGTGGGAGGGCTCCCGCTGGAAGTAGTGCTTCGCCCCGGCGCGCACGCCAAAGAGCCCCGGCCCCATCTCGACCAGATTCAGGTAGATCTCCAGGATCCGCCGCTTGGTGAGCACCTGCTCCATGCGCCAGGTCAGGATGAGCTCCTGGAGCTTGCGGGAGAGGTCCCGGCGGTGGCTCAGAAACACGTTCTTGACCACCTGCTGACTGATGGAGCTCGCTCCCTTGAGAAAGCTCCGCTGCCTCAGGTTGGTGGCCAGCGCCCGGCGGATGTTCTCCAGATCGAAGCCGTGGTGCTTGAAAAAGCGCCGGTCCTCGGCGGCCAGGAACGCCGCCCTCACGTTGCGCCCGGTGCGAAGGAAGCTGCGCCAGTTGGGGTTCGCCGGGCCCATCACCAGCCGGGTGGGCTTGGCGCCGGGCGGACGCGTCACGAAGGTGAAGGGACGCGCGAGCGCCGCGACCCGCACCGCCGGCGGATCCCGGACCACGCGGCAGCGCTGCGGCCGTACCACGAGGTCGAGCTCGAGGTCCTTGAGGGCCCGGGTGTCGAGGGTCAGGTCCACGCGCGCGCCGAGCCGGCCGCCCAGCTTCAGACCCCGGAGCTTGGGCACGAGCTCGGGCGGCACCGCCGCGAAGAGCCGGGCGCAGTTCGTCGCAGGCAGGATCGCCTTGAGCCGCACCCGGAAGGACTTTGCCAGCAGCGTAACCGTACCGCTCAGCCGTAGTGGGACGTCGGCGATGGTCAGGTCTCCCCGGTCCAGCACGACCTGCCGCTGCCGGGGCAGATACCGGACCTTCACCTTGAGCCCAAGGCGTGGCCACCAGACCGCGCGGGACGAGAGGGCCCGGCGTTTGATGCGAACCCGGGTCAGGGTCGCGTCACTGGTCACCGTGACCTCCCCGACGCGCGCCGTGGCCTTGAACAACCCCCGGATGCGCGCCGCCGACAAGTCCACCCCGGCGCGGCGAGTGAACCGGCTGAAGTGACGGAGACCGATGAGGCCGCCTGCTTCGGCGCGGGCCTCGCGTTTGAGGCCGTCCACCACCGAGTAGACGGAGAGACCGCGCGCCCGGGCCGCCACCCGGCGCATGGGACCGGACCGGCCGGGCGGGCTGACGAGCCTGATCTCCAGCAGATCGGGGGCCACCTCGTCACCGCGCAGGCTGAACCGCTCGCGCGTGCCCTGCAGGCCCTTGACGCGGACCTCGCCCGTGGCCACCCGGAGCTTGCGCGTGCGGACGCCGCCGCCCGGTCGGTTCAGCCCCTCCCAACGCAGGCCGGACAGGACCGCCACCACGCCCTTCCCGGCGCTCGCGGTCAGGTTCCTCAGGGCCGATCGCCATCGCCCGTCCGCCGTGCGCGCCAACCGCAGATCCCTGGTGCTGATTCGAGCGACACCGTAGGGCGGTGGACCACCACCCAGCTCGGCGATCTCGATCCGGTCGAGTCGCACCTGCAGCGCCATCTGCGATCCCCGTCCCTTCCTGCCACCTCGACCACCGCCGCCGATACGACCCCCGGTGCGCGCCACCCGCCTGGCGAGCCGCCGCAGCCCGTTGACCGCGTCCGGCCGCGTCCACAGAAGACGCCCGCCGGGCACCTGCAGCAACCGCACGCGGAGTCGCAACCCCAGCGCCGCCCATCCCGCGAGCCGCAGCCGCACCGTTGGAAGGGTCAAGGCCGCCCGCCCGGGCCCTGGCCAAGTCACCCGCACCTGGTCCACGCACAAACCCAGAGGGCCCTCCGACCGTACGGCCCCCACGGTGACCCGACCGCCGAGCCGGCGCTCCACCAGCGACCTCACGGCGCGCTCCGCCCGCCCCGTGGCCCACTGATCCAACCCCCAGGGGCCGATGATGATCAGGCACCCGAGCCCCGTGGCCCAGACGGCCTTCTTCATGCGCGGAGAGAGCTTCGAGCCGGTGGGAGTCACTGCAATGGGCTAGTTGGGCCCTGAGGCTCCGGCCGTGGCCTGCTCGGGCTCGTTGAGGGTGATGGCGCGGGCGTCCTCCACGGAGGCCACCTCCTCGCCGCGGGACTTGAGGGCCGCGGACTCGAGGATCTGCTCCACCAGGTCGCCAAACTCCAACCCCGCGCCGTGGGCCAGCTTGGGGGCCAGGCTCGTGGGCGTGAATGCTGGCAGGGAGTTCAGCTCGAGGATGTACTCGTTGCCGTCGTCAGACAGCACCATGTCCACCAGGGTCATGCCCGAGCAGCCCAGGGACTGGTGTGCCTTGAGGGCCTGGGTCAGCACGCCGCGGTAGCGCACCTCGGACAGCCGCGCCGGGAGGTGCACCTCGCACCGGCCTCGCGAGGTCTTGTGCTTGTAGGAGTAGAAGTCCGCGTCGGGGATGACCTCGATGGCGCCCAGGGCGCGGTTGTTGAGGATGGCGACCTGGATCTCCATGCCGTTGATGAACCGCTCCACCATCACCGTGCCGTCGAAGAGGAAGGCTTCCTCGCAGGCGTTGAGCAGCTCGTGATGGTTGCGCACGATGTCCACGCCCACGCTCGAGCCCAGGGAGCACGGCTTCACCACGGCCGGGAAGCCGAAGGACCCATGCACGGACACGAGGCTCTCCATCTGGGCTGGCTGCAGCACGTAGTACGGCGGCGTGGGCAGGTTGTGCAGCCGGAGAATCTCCTTGGCCTTGACCTTGTTCATGGCCAGGGCCGAGGCCGTCACGCCCGAGCCCGTGTAGGGGATGCCCATCAGCTCCAACATGCCCTGGATGCAGCCGTCCTCGCCATAGCGCCCCGACAGCGCCAGGAAAGCCACCTCGACGCCGGACTGGCGCAGGACCAGGTCTACGTCCCGGTCCACGAAGATACGGGTGGCTCTGTAGCCCCGGTCCACGAGGGTCTGGTACACCGCCTCGCCGGTCTGGATGGAGACCTCCCGGGCCGCCGAGAGCCCGCCCATGAGTACGCCGATCTTCCGGTTCTTGAATGTCTGTGTGGTCCGCATGGCTTCCTTCAGCTTTGGCATCCGGTTCAGCGCTCGCCCCTGCCTCTGCCCTCCTCACCATTGCCGCTTGACGACCCGCCACCGAGCCGCAAGACTGTGGACGGCTCGATCTTGGATTGATCTCGCCTTGCTAGGAACGACAGAGGCCTGGATTCGAGTATCGTCGGACCCGGGGATCGGGCAAGTTTTTGGCGAGGTTCCGCCAACCCCGGGGCGGCGGCCGATCGGATCTGAATCCAATCGGAGCAGATCCGGAAGCGATCTCCGGATCCGGATCCCCAGGGGATCCGAATCCCAAGCAGTGAACCGGGCACAACATGTTGTAATCAATGGATTTATTCTGGACATTTCTCGGCACGGTGGACTATGGGCACGCCCTGGACACCCAACGATCCCTCAGAGCGGCGGTGATCGCAGGGGACGCGCCAGGGGGCCTGATGCTCCTGGACCACCCGCCCACCATCACCATCGGACGCCACGGCGAAAAAAAAAATGTGCTCGCAATGCCGGAAACACTCGCGCGGATGGGCATCGGCGTGCACCACATCGAGCGCGGCGGGGACGTGACCTACCACGGCCCGGGGCAGGTCGTGGGCTACCCGGTCATGCCCATCACCGGCGGCGTGCGCCGCTTCGTCCTGTCCCTGGCCGACGCCGCCCGCCAGACCCTCGCTGACCTGGGCGTCGAGGCGGCCTGGGACGACGACCGCCCCGGCCTCTGGGCCCGTGGCGGCAAGATCGCCGCCGTGGGCCTGCACGTCAGCCGCGGCGTGGCCATCCACGGCATCGCCCTGAACGTGGCCCCGGACCTGGCCCACTACCAGCACATCGTGCCCTGCGGCTTCGCCACGGGCGACGTCACCTCCATCCGCGCCCTGGTCGGCGTCGCCCCGCCGGTCTCCGAGGTGGCGGCGCGGTTCGCCGCCCACTTCGCCCCGCCCGGGCCAGCGCGCCCCAAGGTGCGGCTCTCCCCAGGCGATTTCTTCGCCCGCCAATCCCTGCCCCAATGGCCCGGGTAGAGGACGCCTGACTCCTGTCGACGAAAAACTCTTGGTTTCCCGGGGCCAAGCTCGTTAGTATTGAGGTATGGGTGCAGTAGACCTACCAAGGGAGAAACCATGAGACAGACCTCAATGCTGACTTTGACGCTGGCCTGCGCCGCCCTGGCGGCGACCTGCGGACCTGTGGGATCCACCATCGCGGACGACGGTGCCCTCGGGGGAGACGGCAGCGACTACCACATCTGCAACATGCGGCCGGGCCAGACGGTGTGCGACGGCACCTACCAGGTGGTCTGCGACCAAAACGGCGACGAGGTCAGCCGCATGGACTGCGTGGCGCCGCTCACCTGCGTGGAGGGCAGCGGCTGCGTGATCTGCCACCCGGGGCAGTCCATGTGCAACGGCAACACGGTGATGGTGTGTCGCGCCGACCTCATGGGCTTCGAGGAGGCCTACGACTGCGACCCCAACGCCGGCGAGACCTGCGACGTGGACGAGGGCGTCTGCGCCAACCTCTGCGACCAGGCCGCCGAGCGCAAGGCAAACGTGGGCTGCGACTACATCGCCACGGACATGGGCAACGTCGACGAGTACAGCGCCAACGACAGCTGCTACGTGGTCATCGTGAGCAACGTCCAGCCCGAGGGGATCGCCGTGGTCACCGTGGAGGACGACACGGGCACCCTGCTGGACTTCCCCGGCGTGGGCACCGAGTGGAACGTCAACCCCGGGGAGCTCGCGGTCATCCCCATCACCGGCAACGCCGGGGAGTGCTCCCTCACCCCGGCCCGGCCCAACGCCACCACCATGGTCACCGGGCTCATGCCCGGCTCGGCCTTCCGGGTCAAGTCCACGCTTCCGGTGGTCGCCTACCAGATCAACCCCTACGAGGCCGCTGACAAGCACACCACCGACGCGGCGCTGCTCATCCCCGTGCCCGCCCTGGGTGACCAGTACATCGCCGCCACCTACGAGGGCCTGGGCAGCTACGGGTACCCGGCCTCCATCTCCATCGTGGCGGTGGAGGACAACACCGTGGTCTCCGTGGCCCCATCGGTGAGCGTCCTTGGGGGGGGGACGGTACCGGGTGGCTCGGCGCCCTTCGACATTACCCTCAACGCCATGGAGCACGTGCAGCTCCTGGCCGACGGGCAGCTCGACCTGATCAACACCGCCATCACCTCCACGGCGCCCATCGCCGTGTACAGCGGCGCCCTCTGCGCCAACATCCCGCCCGCCATGGGCTACTGTGACCACCTCGAGGAGATGATGCAGCCCGTCAACTCCTGGGGGCAGATGTACGTGGCCGCGGTGCCGCCCCAGCGGGCCTCGGAGAACGCCTACTGGCGCATCATCGCCGCCGTGGACCAGACCCACATCACCGTGGAGCCCTACAGCCAGTACGACCGCGTCCTGAACACCGGCGAGATCCTCGAGATCGACGAGGCGGGCTCCTTCCTGGTCACCGCCACCTCGGGCTCTCCCGAGCCCGATGACCCGCACCCCATCATGGTGGTGAACTACTTGAAGGGCGCCGAGCAGACCGCGGCGGACTCGGGCACCGACATCAACTCCCTGGGCAACAAGCGCGGCGACCCGGCCATGACCCTGTCGGTCCCGGTGGAGCAGTACCTGGACAACTTCGTGTTCCTCTCCGACCCCAGCTATGCCTTCAACTACGTGGTCATCGTGCGGTCCGATCCGACCGAGCCCATCCACCTGGACTGCTGGGACCCCATCCCCGAGTCCGAGTTCGTGCCGATCTCGGGCAGCTTCCAGCGCGCCGAGGTGACCCTCAACGCCGAGTCCGGCGGCTCGGACGGAACCTGCGAGTCCTGGGGCGCCGTGCACAACATCTGGTCCAACGCCCCCTTCGGCATCTGGGTCTACGGCTACTACGCCGACACCTCCTACGGCTACCCCGGCGGTATGAACCTCGAGCAGATCAACGACGTCGTGATCATCGTCGAGTGACCCCAGCCCCCGAAGCCGCGCCAGGGGCCGAGAACGCCGCGCCGCGGTCGTGATATGATGGTCGTCATCTGGAGGAGACGATGCACCGAACGACGATTCACCGGGCGCCCTCCCTGCGCTGGATGATGGGAGCCGTCGCGGGGATGATCATGGCGGCCGGCGGTTGCACCTCGAGCCCGTCGGGACGAGGCGGCGAGGACGCCACGACGCAGGACGCCAGCACCCCGGGTAGTGACGCGGCGCCCGCGGACGACGCCGCCCCCCCGGACGACGCGACACCCCCGGACGACGACGCGTGCGTGCCCGCGCTTTGCGCGCCCGAGACCTGCGGAATCCTACCCGACGGCTGCGGTGGAGACCTCGACTGCGGGGGCTGCGACAACCTCGGTGAGACCTGCGAGGGCAGCGGCGTGCCCAACACCTGCGGGGCGGCGAACACCATCCTCCACGCCGAACCGGGCTGCTTTCTGGACATGGTCGACGTCAACTCCTCGTGGGAGGTCGACGTGGGCGGGACGGACACCTACGCGTGGATCGCCATCGAGTACGACACCGTCCACGGCGGATGGCGCACGGACCTGTACAGCCGGGAGGTCCTGAACCATGGCCTCTTCGGGTTCACGCGCAACGCGGCGACCTTCCCCGAGCGGTACATCCTCGGCAACGCCGCCCAGATCCACCCGGCCCACCCGACCCTGGATCGCAAGTCGGTCTTCTACGGCCGCGTGGACCTGGAGACCAAGCCCCCCGGCGAGGGGTGGACCGGCTACACCTCCTGGCGGGACCCCTATCCCTGGACTCCCGGGGAGACCTACCATGTACGGATCGTCCTGGACGCCGTCGCCCAGGAGCAGATCCTGGAGATCTACCACGGGGGCGTCCTGGACCTGAGCCGCGTCGGCCCCATCCCCTACTTCGATCCCACGCTCACCGCCGTGGTCTGGACCGCCACGTTCGGTGGCGAAGAGTCGGCGGACCGCGAGGTCAAGCCCCTGGGCTGGCAGTTCTGCAACCTGCTGATCGAGGCCGACGAGCTCTGAGGAAGGCACTGCTGGAGATCGAGTGGGACAGCCGGGACACCGTTGCAGTGTCGGCCTCCGCGCCCACCCCGGTGCGCCTGACATGAGAAATCGGATCGGCCGTGGGCCACTGTGATCAGGCGCTCGACTAGGGCCCGAAGCAGCTCCGGTACCGGGGGATCTTGCGTACGGCCTTCTTCCACATGTCCATGGTCATCCGGCACATACCGGCCATGGACCGCCGTGCGGGTCCGGCGGCCATCTTCCGCCAGGCGGCGATGGTCTTGCTGACGGCCGCGAGGGTGGGGGCCCTCGCCGCTGCGGGCATCTTGCCGAGGTAGCAGGCCAGCACCTTTATGTAGGCGTCACACTCGGGGATGCCGAGGTTCCTGAAGCCGTACTTCGCGAGGCTCGCCGGGTTGAGGGCGTCCGCTGCGGCCTTGGCGATGGCCTTGTCGCGGGACCTCTTGAGCCGCTTCAGGAGCTTTTTGGCGGGCTTGGTGCCCAGGTCCCCCAGGGCCCCAATGGCCGCCAGGCGCGACGCCTTCTTGCCGCGTCGGGCGAGCCGGCCCAAGGGCTTGTACGTGGTGGGATCCTGGAGCGCGCCGAGGGCCCGAATGGCCGCCAGGCGCAGCTTCGAGGACCGTCTCTTGAGGATCTGGAGCAGCACCGCCGTGGACTGCCTGTCTCTCCGCTCTCCCAGCGCTCGCACCGCCGCGAGCGAGACCTCCATCGGGCCCCAGATGAGCGCGTTGATGAGCAGGCGCGTGGCGAACCCTCCCTTGGCCGACTGGGCGGCTCGCACGATCACCAGCCGCTCGGCCTTCAGCCCCTTCTTGAGCCGCCGAGACAGGGCGATGTAGGTCTTGTCGGTCAGTCTCGTCGCCAAGGCTCGGATCGCGGCATGGGCCACAGCGCGGTCTGAGGTCTCGAGGGCCTTGACCAGAGCCGCGGTGGCGCGCTTGTCGCGGAGCTTGCCCAGCAGGCGCAAGGCCGCCGCCCGCTGGCGGACGGACCGTCCCCGCTTTCGCACCAGCGCTAGCAGCGGCCGCACCGCAACCCCACCCAGCTTGGAGAGGGTTCCCTCCGCGAGGGCGCCCTCGTCGCCGGGCTTGCCGAGGAGGGCGATCACGTGGGGGATCGCCGCCTTGCCGATTCGCCCCAGGACGGCGGGCAGGAGCCGTTGGTACAGGGTCCGCCGATCGAGGCCCTGGACGCCCTCTTTCGCCATCACCATGAGCTTGCCGAGGATCCGCTTGCCCAGGTGCACCAGCGCTCGACAGGGTCCCAGCGCACACTCGATGTCCGGCGCCCCGTGCTTCTTCCCGTCGGCAGCCGCGCCGGGCTTTTGCATGCCATGGAGCATGGCCCGCAAGGCCGGCTCGCCAATGGCTGCCAGGGTCTTGGCCAGGCGCCCGAATCGCATTTTCTGACCGGGATCCAGCTCGGTCACGAGGATCTGGATGGCCACCTCGAGGCCGGACAGGACCCGGGCGGGCAGGTTGGCCAGACCGTCGGCCACCTCTGGCCGGAGCCACATGGAGGCCCCGTCCAGGGCCTCGATCATGGCCTCCGCCGCCTCCCGGGTGCCGACCCGGGCCAGGGCGCGGACCGCGTGGACACGCACCTTCCGCACCTTGTCTCCGAGCCCCCTCTTGAGGACGGGGATCACCGCGGGGCTGCCGTGCACACCGCAGGCCCGAACCACCGCCAGACGCACGCGCCGGTCCTTGTCTCCCACCGCGCCGGCGAGGGGCGCCACGGCGTCGGCGCGGCGGGTGGCGCCGAGCCTGCGCGTGGCGTCGGCCCGCCTCCGCCAGTCCGCGTCGCTCAGCTGCGCCGCCAACCCCAGGACCGGGCTGACCCGGGGCGGCGGTCGCTCGGCCACAGGGCGCGGGCCAGGACAGCCGCCCAGGCTCGCCGGCGCCAACAACAGGAGGGCCACCGCTGTGGCCTTCCAACGCCTCGCGCTGACTTGGTTCATGGGGGAGGCTCCTTGTGGGGTCGTCATGGGGTCGTCATTGGGTCGTCATTGGGTCGTCATTGGGTCGTCATTGGGTCGTCATTGGGTCGTCATTGGGTCGTCATTGGGTCGTCATTGGGTCGTCATTGGGTCGTCATTGGGCCGTCATGGGCCCAACATGGATACGCTCACCGGACCGTTCGGGTTCCTCTCCCGGGGCTCAGCCCTTCTTGCGCTGGATCTCCACCCAGAGGGGTCGGTGGTCCGACAGACAGTATCGGATGTACTTGTAGAAGCGCACCGGGTCCTCGGCGTAGAGGTCCGGGAAAACCACGTTGTCGAAGTCGAAGACCCCCAGAGTGCCCGTGAACCCGTCCGCCGTGCGCGCCGGGAAGAGGGCCAGGGCGTCGTAGTGTCGGTCCTTGGCGTAGTTGGTGCGCACCACGTGACTGCCGTGGTCCGGCACCATCATGCCCAGGTCCACGAGCTGCCGGTGGGCGTCGTCCCCGGGGTAGAGCCGCGACAGGTTGAAGTCCCCCAGCACCACCACGTCGCCGCAGGGCGGGTGCTCGGCGTCCACGCGGCCCCGGGCCCACCGCGCCAGGGCAATGGCCTCCTGACGCCGGAGGCCCGAGGAGGTCCGGTACAGGTGCACGTTCATCATGGTGAGCTCGAGCTCGAACTGACCGGCCACGAAGTGCACCACGAAGGGATCACGGTGCAGCTCCTCGAACTCCTCCGCCACGCCCCCGACGACCAGACGCCGCCTGGACGTGGTCTGGACGCGCAGCTCCGTGGCCAGACCATCGGGCGCCACGCGATCCGCGTTGTACAAAAACCCCAGCCGCTCGCCGTCGCCCTCCACGCCGGTGTACAGGGCGTGCCAGCTGCCCCCGAGGTTGCCCAGCAGCACCTCCAGATGCGTGAGGTCCTCGCCGATCTCCTGGACGGCCACCACGTCGAAGGGCTCGATCATGTCCGCCATGAGGCCCAGGTGCCACAGGGCCCGGTCGTGCTCCCCAAAGGCGGTGAGGTTCCAGGTCGCCAGCAGGAGGTTGTCGTCGTTGCGCTCCGGGATCCAGCGCGTGTCACGGTGGTCCACGACCCGCTGGCGCTCGGCGTCGAAGTCAGGGTCGTAGTCGAAGTCTGGCTCGGTGTGCGTCCGCATGTCTATCTCCGTCCGTGGCTGTGTCCGGGTCACTCAAGCATGCCACAGATCCCCGGTCTTCCGCCTGTGTTATTCCTGGAGTCATGGCCGACGGTGACCTCCTGCGGGTGCTGGCCCTCGCCGACACGCACCTGGGCTTCGATCTTCCCCTGCGCCCGCGGGTCCAGCGGCGTCGGCGCGGGCCGGACTTCTTCGCCAACACCCGCCTCGCCCTGGCCCCGGCGCGCCGCGGAGACGTAGACCTGGTCGTCCACGGCGGCGACGTCCTGTACCGGAGCAAGGTCCGGCCGGCCCTGGTGCAAATGGCCTTCGAGCCCCTCCTGGAGGTGGCCGACGCTGGCGTCCCGGTGGTGGTCGTGCCGGGCAACCACGAGCGGTCGGCCATCCCCTACCCGCTGCTGGTGGCCCACCCGCACCTGACGGTGCTGGACCGCCCCCAGACCATCCGGCTCACCCTCGCCGGCCTTCGCGTGGCCGTCAGCGGCTTCCCCTGCGCCCGAGACGACATCCGCGCCCGGTTCGCCGGGCTCCTGGCCCAGACCCGCTGGCAGGACCACCCCGCCGACCTCCGCATCCTCTGTATGCACCAGACCGTCGAAGGGGCCCGGGTAGGTCCCGTGGGCTACACCTTCCGGCGGGGCGCCGACATCCTGCCCGGCCGCGCCCTGCCCGCCGGGTTCGCCGCGGTCCTGGCCGGACACATCCACCGTCACCAGGTCCTTACCGCCGACCTGGGCGGCCACCCCCTCGCAGCGCCGGTCCTCTACCCGGGATCCATCGAGCGCACCAGCAGCGCCGAGCGCGACGAGACCAAGGGCTACCTGATCCTGGACCTGCGACCCGAACCAGACACGGACGGCAGCCTCGCCCGCTGGCGATTCGAGCCCCTCCCCGCGCGCCCCCTGGTGGACCTGGACCTGGACGTCGCTGGCCTGGACGCCGACTCCCTGCGAGCCGCCCTCACCAAGCACCTCGCAGGTCTGGACCCCGACGCCGTGGTCACGATCCGCCCCTTCGCCCCCCCCACCCCCGAGGCCGCCGACGTCCTGCGCGCACCATCCCTACGCGCCCTCGCGCCCCCCACCATGACGGTCTCCGCGGCGCGCCCCCGCCGCGACCGAAAAACGCCCGCGCGGCCAGGCCCGGACGGTCGATGACCCCACGAAGCAACGCTCCGGCACAGCGTCATGCAGCAGCGCGGCGACTGGGCCGGATCGGTTGCCTGTCTGGCCGACACCGCTCACCAAAGGCCGTGCGCTGATCTGGGGTGGTCTTTACAACGTTCCGCATGGGCGCTACCTTGCGCCAATGGTCACGCCAAACCAGCCCCCGCCCAACCCCTACGAGCCACCGCAACACGGCGGGCCGGATGACCCCGGCGACTTCCACGAGGAGGTCTCCGCCACCGAGGCCACGGGGATGGTCAAGGCCGCCGGCGGGCTCCAAGCAGCCACGGGGGTCCTGGTGGCCTTCTCCGGGATTCAGCTCAAGCTGGTGGGGCTCACGGGCAAGTCATGGGTGACCATGATGCCGTGGCTGATGATCGTCGGCGGGGTGGTGGCCGTGTACCTCGCGGTGAAGATCCTCAAGACCCGGGGCTGGGCCGCCCTCGGCGGCACCGCGCTCAACGCCCTCATCGGTCTAGGCATGGGCGTGTGGGTCCTGCTCACCCTCGCCTCGGGCTTCGTCTCCCTCATCGCGACCCTGGTGCCCATGGTCGCCCTGTTGGGTACGGTGTTCGGCGCCATCGCCATCGGACCTTGCCTGCGGGCCAGCCAGGCCCGACGCAAGCTGCAGGACGCCGGGATCGACATGTCCTTCTGAAACAGCGTCCCCGTCCGCGTCCGCATCGCCCCCAGGGCCAGGCCTCGCCCCCGCCAGGGGACCCGCCGCCGGGTCTCCGCGCCATCGCCATCGTCGTCGTCGACGGCGTCATCGTCATCGTCGGCGTCCCGGTCCTTCTTCTCGATCCTGCCCTTCCTGTCCTGGACGTCCCGCTCCAGGGCCGAAACGCCGCCCTGCTGATGGAACCAGATGTTGCCCCCGAGGATCATCAGCACCGGCATCCACGTCCGCTCGAAGTGATAGATGGTGAAGCCGATAATCACCAGACCCGCCACCCCCGCGGTGATGAAGAACGCCCAGACTGACACGCGCAACAGCCCCGTCTGCATGAGATACACCAGCACCGTGGGCGCAATGATGATGCCCACCAGCAGCTTGGACTCCTTCCAGGCCACGGCCAGAAACCACAGCTGCCCGATGAGGGCCATGACCAGCGCCACATAGATCATTCGACGACCTCCCAGACGGCCAGGATACCAGAGTCGTGCCCCCGGTGCCCCTCCCCGGGATATCACGCGCGCACACGGGCAGCCCCGCAGTTCCCCTGCCAACCTGCCCGTATCTTCTGCTATGATGCTCTCAATCCGAACATCCATGACGTCCGGCAGAGGCGGGGCGGAAGGAGCGCGACCATGCGTACGGCAAGTGCAAGGCTGGCCCTGGTGCTGGCGGTGATGGCCCTGACAGTTCCCGCGGCGGCCTGCGGGGACGACGACTCGGGCACCAACGACAACACCAACACCAACACCAACACCAACACCAACGACAACACCAACAACAACACCAACAACAACGGCGTCAACCCGGTGCTCATCCCGGGCGGCGGCGTCTCCTCGGGCGCCATCGACGGCACCCTGCACGTCCACGTGATCAACGCCGAGGACGACGCACCCCTGTCGGGGGCTACGGTGGTGGTGGGCGAGCCGGACGCGGCCAGCCCCCAGACCATGACGACGAACGCGGCCGGGCTGGCCACCTTCACCGGGGTCACCGGCGCCCAGGTCATCACCGCGGCCAACGCGGGCTACTCCGCGGTGACCTGGTTCGGCGCCAACGGCGCCAACGTCACCATCCCGCTGGTCCGCACCCCTGCCCCGCCCGTGCAGACCGCCGTCATCACCGGCACCATCGAGGACTGGGACTCCATGCAGGATCCCGACATCGGCGACTACCGGGCAGCCATCGTGAACTACTCCCACACCGACAACATCCTCGACCCGGCCAACGCCATCGTCCAGCCCGTCGACGGCGACGGCCTGGGCCTGAACATGTGCCTGTACTACTTCATGGCGTCCGAGGACTGCAACTGGTCGCTGACCACGCGCACGGGCCCGCAGGTCGTCTACGCCGCCATCGTCATCGGCGATCCCAACGGCACCAACGACGACATCAGCGATGACATCATCACGGTCATCGGGTACGCGGCGCTCACGGGGGTGAACCCAACGGCCGGCCAGACCCTCTCCAACCAGGTCCTGACGCAGATGAACGACACCGCCAACGTCACGGTCAACTTCGGCACGCCCCCCGCCGGATTGGGCGACATGACGGGCATTCCCTACATCGTCACGCCCAACGAGGGTCGCGTGCCGGCCTTCCTCTTCTCGCCGAACCTGGCCACGGCCCTCATCCCCAACCTGTCGGGGCCCTTCGCGGGCGCCAGCTATGACTTTGTCGGCGTGGCAAACACCACCGGCCCCGTGGACACCGAGACATCCCTCTCGTTCATGCGCAACACCAGCGTCACCGGCGGCGTGACCCTGCCCGCCTGGATGGCGCCCCCCACGGGCGTCTCCGCCGCCGGCGGCACCTACTCCTTCTCCCCCTCAGCCGGCGCCAACGTGCACACGGTGACCTTCGCCGACAGCCAGGGCAACGGCGCTTGGGTGGTCTTCCTCCTCGACGGCCGCACCTCCTTCACCGCGCCCACCGTCACCCCGGCCGTCCTCCCCTCGGGCTCGGTGACCATGACCGTCGCAGAGATGACCGTCCCGGGCTTCGACCCCGCCAACTTCGACACGCCCGCCCTGGCCGACGCCGTCACCCAAACCGCCACCTCGCAGACCACATTCACTCCCTAGCTGCGGCGGAATACCGCACGGTACCTTTCACCCGATTGACAGGCCGGGGGGGCGTGGCTAGAGTCCCGGCAAGAGCTTGGCCTGTGCCTAAGATAATTGCTGGTAGCCTGCGTGGCCGGGTCCTTCGGGTGCCCAGGGGTCGCGGTACACGACCCACCTCGTCACGGGTGCGGGAGGCGATCTTCGACGTGCTGATGCACCATCCCACGCACGGTTGTGACCTGTCCGGGGACGCCCGGGTGCTGGACCTGTTCGCGGGCGCGGGGGGGCTGGGCATCGAGGCTCTGAGCCGGGGCGGGGCCGGAGCAGAGGCGCAGTTCGTGGAGCGGGACCGGGGGGCTGTCCAGGTGCTGCGGCGGAACCTGAAGGACCTGGGGCTGGGGGAGCGGACGACGGTGTGGCCGCTGGATGCGGGGCGGGCGGTGGAGCGACTGGCCGACGCCGGGGCACGGTTCGACCTGGTGCTGATGGACCCGCCCTATGCGCTGACGGACGCCGAGGCGACCGTGCGAATCCTGAAATCACTGGCTGCGGCCGACCTCCTCGCCCATGGGGGGGTGGTGGTCCTCGAGCGCGCGGTGACGAGCAACGATGACGCCCCTTGGGTGGCGGGCCTGGGTGAGCCCCTGGTCCGCCGGTGGGGAGACACTGAAGCGCTGTTTTATCGGAATGACTCAGAGCCATGACGGGACACCATGACTGAACGCATCGCCATCTATCCCGGGTCCTTCGACCCCATCACCAACGGCCACGTGGACCTCATCGAGCGAGCCCTGGCCATCTTCGACGAGCTCGTGGTGGCCGTGGCGGTCAACCCGCGCAAGGAGAGCCTCTTCACCGCCGACGAGCGGGTGGAGCTGATCCGCGGGGCCTGCGGCGAGCGGAACGGGCGGCTGAAGATCACGTCCTTCTCGGGGCTTTTGGTCAACCACGTGCGGGACCTCGGCGCGCACACGCTGCTGCGGGGCATGCGGGCCCTGGCCGACTTCGAGTACGAGTTCCAGTTCGCCCACATGAACCGGCGGCTGGCGCCGGACATCGACACCCTGTTCATGATGACGTCGGAGACGAACTTCTACGTGAGCTCCTCCCTCGTCAAGGAGGTGGCCGTCTTTGGCGGAGACCTCAGCGGGCTGATACCAGACAACGTCGCCAAGGCCCTCGAGGAGCGGTTCGGGGCGACCCAGGCCTAGGCCCAGGCATAGACTTCGGACCTTCCAGGAGATTCACCATGCAACCCAACCTCCGCGGCGCCGCCATCCCGGCCTCGGCCACCCTGACCATCAGCGCCAAGGCGAAGAAGATGACCGCCGGCGGCGTGGACGTGGTCAACTTCGGCGTGGGACAGCCCGACTTCCCCACGCCGCCCCACATCGTGGAGGCGGCCAAGACGGCCCTGGACGGCGGCGCCCACGGGTACACGCCCACGGCGGGCACGCCGGCCATCCGGGAGGCGGTGGCGGCGGTCCTGTCGAAGCTCAGCGCCGTGGACTACGCGCCGTCCTCGGTCTTCGTGGCCAACGGCGCCAAGCAGTGCCTGCACAACCTCATGCAGGTCCTGGTGGACCCCGGCGACGAGGTCATCGTGCTGGGCCCCTACTGGGTCTCCTACGCGCCCATCGTGAACCTGGCCGGGGGCGTGATGAAGCTCCTACCCACCCGGCTCGCCGACGGGTTCAAGGTCACGCCGGACCAGGTCCGGGAGGCGCTGACGCCGCGCACGAAGGTGCTGATCTTGAACAGCCCCTCCAACCCCACCGGGGCGGCCTACAACGAGGCCGACCTGAGCGCCCTGGCCGAGGTGGTGCTGGACCACCCACACCTCGCCGTGGTGTCGGACGAGATCTACCGCCAGATCACCTACGACGGGTTCCGGCACGTGTCCTTCGCAAGCCTGAGCCCCGAGGCGGCGGCCCGGACCTTCGTGGTGGACGGCGTGTCCAAGGCCTACGCCATGACCGGCTGGCGCATCGGCTACGCGGCGGGGCCGGCGGAGGTCATCGCCGCGGCCATCCGCTACCAGGACCACACCACCTCCTGCGCCTCGGCAGGGAGCCAGGCCGCGGCGGTGGCGGCCCTCACCGGGACCCAGGAGCCCGTGGCCACCATGGTGAAGGCTTTCACCAGGCGGCGCGCCGCGCTCCTGGAGAAGATCGCCTCCATTGACGGCATCACCGTGCACCCGCCCCAGGGCGCCTTCTATGCCTTCGTCGACCTCCAGGGCCTCGGCCCCGTGGGGCAGAACGACGGCCCCTTCTGCGAGAAGCTCCTCGACCAGGCCCACGTGGCGGCGGTGCCAGGCTTCGCCTTCGGCGCCCCGGGGCACATGCGGGTGAGCTTCGCCTGCGCCATGGATCGCCTGGTGGAGGGGCTGGATCGACTGGCGCGATTCGTGGACCAGGTCCGCTGACCTGGTCGGCTGATCCGGCCCGCTGCCCCGGTCGGCTCGCCCGGTCGGCTCGCCCGGTCGGCTCGTCCGGTCGGCTCGCCCGGTCGGCAGACCCGGCGTGAGCTGTCCGCTGTGATATGATGACACGAACCCAACCCTCAGGAACCGACATGCTCAACCGTAACCGCGTCCGCTTTCTGCTCGCCCGCCCGCTGCGCTCGCTCCCGGCCCTGAGGCTCGACCTCGGGCTCAGCCTCGGCCTCAGGCTAACCCTGGGTCTCTGCCTTGGGCTCGGATTGACACTGCCGGCCTGCGGGGACGACGACGGTGGGACGATCCCGCCGGTCACCTTCACCCGGGACCAGGCCCTCCAGGCCTGCGTGGCGGCCGACGCCTGCGGCGTGATCACCTTTGCCTACGCCGGCTCCTACTGTCTGGAGACCGGCTGGGACCAGCGGTTCATCACGGCCACTGCCCCCATCTGGGCGAGCATCTACGAGTGTGTCATCGAGGCGACGCCCGACTGCGCCAAGGTGGAGGCGTGCTTCGGCGGAGGAAACCCCCTGGAGCCCTGCTCGGAGATCACCGACGGCTACTGCGACGGCTCCGTACGGGTGGAGTGTGACACCGCCCACCAGACGTTCATCCACACCGACTGCCTCCTGGCGAGCCAGAGCTGCACCATGGCCAACGCCTCCTTGACCGATCTGGTCCCCAAGTGCGGCATGGGCCCCTGTATCGAAGGGACGCACGAGGCCACCTGCCAGGGATTTCTGCTGTTGAGCTGCGCCGGGGGCAACTACGAGGTCACCGACTGCGGTGCCCTGGGCATGATCTGCGGCATCGGCGCCACCGGCAGCCACGCCTGCGTCGGGACCGGCACGCCCTGCCCCGACGACTTCCCGGCGTCCTGCGACGGCCACGTGCTCCTCGACTGCGCAAACCGGCACTTGCGACGGCTCGACTGCTCAGAGCTGCCCGGCAACTACACCTGCACCACGGCCAACTACAGCTGTGTGGCGGCGGGCACCGAGTGCAGTCCCGGGGATCCGGAGCAGTGCCAGGGCGCCACCATCCGCATCTGCGTGGACGGCGACTGGCAGTCCCTGGACTGTGCCGACCTCGGCTTCACCAGCTGCAGCGTGAGCCCGGCGGGCGGCGCGCACTGCGTCCCTTGACCTTCCCCCAAAAGCCGACCCATTCGTGTGACGCGGTACCCTCGGTACTGGAAGGGTAGGCCCGCCAGGCCGAAAAACCTGGCGGGCCATGGTTTGCTCTACCAGCGCTCCCGTCGGCCTCCACCTCCGCCGTCACGCCGCTCCTCTCGTGGCCGTGCCTGGTTCACCACCAGTGGCCGACCATCCACCTCGCGGCTGTTCAACGCCTCGATGGCTGCGGTTGCGTGGCTATCGTCCTGCATCTCCACGAACCCGAATCCACGGGACCGTCCCGTCTCCCGGTTCGTGATGATGTCGGCCGACTCCACCGCACCGAACTCCTCGAAAAGCGTGCGCAGCTCTCCATCACTCATGCTAAATGGCGCGTTTCCTACATAAACCCTCACGATTTCCCAAATCCTTGCCCGAGACAACCGTCTCAGAACCTGCACAAATGCTCGGGCGTTTCTGTACAGGCTCTCCCTTATCCCCAGTATATCCTGGGGCCCAAGTGCCCAACCGTACTATCAATTCCTCAAAAATCAAGAGACCTGCTCAAAAAAAAGGCAAACGCTGCCGTGAAGGGTAACGTAGTGATGCTGACATTTTGGGTTTTTCCGAGTACCACGCCACAGAGGTTTTTCTTGCATTTGCAGGTCGAACACGACAGGTTTCGTGCACCAAAGGAGTCACAGCCATGACCGACACGTACCTTGCCATGCTACTCAGCGCCGTACTTGCCGTCGGCCTCGCCGCCTGCGACAAGAAGCCGAAGAGCAAGTCCAAGACCGGCACGGCCGAAGCCATGGACTACAGCCTGCCGCCCGACGGCTTCGACACAGGTGACCAGGGCACCCCTGGCAACAAGCCCCCGACCCGGCAGCCCCGCAAGCTCGGGCCGGAGCTGGCCGGATCCCACATCCTGATCGCCTTCAAGGGCGCCCGGCGGGCCAAGCCCGAGGTCACGCGCACCAAGGCCGAGGCCTTGGCCTTGGCCAAGAAGCTCACCGCCGAGATCAAGAAAGACCCCAAAAAATACGAGGCCCTCGCCAAGAAGAACTCAGACGACCGCACGGGAAAACGTGGTGGGTTCTTCGGATCCTGGCGCCAGGGGCGCATGCTGCCCGCCTTCGACGCCGCCATCTCGAAGATGAAGATCGGCGAGGTCACGGCCGAGCCCGTTGAGACCCCCTTCGGCTTCCACGTGATGAAGCGCATGCCGCTCCCTCCCACCCACGCCGGTCGGCACATCCTCATCTCCTACACGGGCGCCCGGAGGGCCAAGCCCACTGTCACGCGCACCAAGGCCCAAGCCCTGGCCTTCGCCAAAAAGCTCGCCGCCGAGCTCAAGAAGGACGCCAGCAAGTTCGAGGACCAGGCCAAGAAGCACTCCAACGGTCCGTCCGCCATCCGGGGCGGCAGCCTCGGCAAGTGGAAGAGGGGTCGCATGGTGCCCGAGTTCGACGCGGCCATCGAGAAGATGAAGATCGGACAGGTCAGCGACCCCGTGGAGACCCCCTTCGGCTTCCATGTGATCATGCGAATCGATCCCAAGACGGTGCCAGACCGCCCCAAACGCATGGGGCGGGGTCGCCGCATGCCCCGGCCCCGCCGGCGCTAAACGCCCTTGACGCCCTTGACGCGCAGGTCAGACCCTGGTAACAAACGGCGCCCGAGACACAGACGACGATTGGAGTACCCCAGATGGCCAACACGAAGAAACTCGCCCGCCCAGAGCGCAAGGCGGCCAAACGCAAGTCCCGCGCCGAGCTCAAAAAGCTCTTCGGCACCCTGAACCGCAAGCAGCGGCGAGAGCTGCGAGCCGAGCCCCAGGGGCTCAAGGTGTTCCTGGCCAAGGCGGCGAAGCCCGAATAGCCTCCCAGCCGACCCCCTCCCCCGCGATCCAGCGTGACTCGAAACGCCGAGCCCCTGGCACATTGACACCCGGTGCCTCGCGTCCGCGGCCCTTCCCAAAGGCTACCTCATGGGCAGCGCCAGCCTTTTCATGTGCCAGATCGTGCGACGCCCGACCGCCCGGGTCAGGGTGAGGCGATCGCCGTCCAGCACGAAGGTGCGCACCTCCTGCTTGCCATCCACCGTGGACAGCAACCGCTTGCCCCGTACCTCCCAGTTGCCCACTGTCCGGGTGGGCTTGGTGCCCTTGACGCCAATCACCACCAGCCTGCCGCCGGGGTGAAAGCGCAGGCGGATGCGGAAGCGCTTCGGCAGGGGGACGCTCATGCCGCCCACCGTCACCCTTTCGAGCCCCCACAGACCCATCAGCCCCTTGCCCGCAACGCCAGACGCGGCATCCCTCGCCGGTGGTCCGGGCCTGGGTCGAGCCCGCGGGGCTGCCGCCGGCCCGGCTCCGACCCTGCCAGGCGCCGTTGCCGGGCTCAAAGCCCCCATGGCAACGCCGCCGGATCCTCCGGAGGTCCCGGGCTCGTCGCGGCAACCCGCCTGGGGCGACACCCAGACCACCACCAACCCCATCATCGACAGGCGGGCCAGGCTCGCGGTGCTTGCTCGGCTCATTGGGCTCCTTGGGCTCCTAGGGAACCTCGTAGGCTCCGATGCTCGGAGGCGAAGAATAGCAGGTCCCATTCATGTCGCCCACCACGCCGGTCACCGCCGTGCCGGCCCCAGCCGCAGGGCTCGCGGTGTCGATCTGCCAGCCCGAAGTGAACGCCGGATCCTGCCCGTAGATGCCCCCGGTCTCGGTCACCGGCAGGTTGGAGGGCTCCGAGGCCGACGGATCGTCGTGCGCGTACCACAGGTTGGTGATGAAGGTGAACGTGTCCGGCGCCGTGTCGACGCCAACGTTGACGTAGGTCGACAGGTCCGAGCGATCGAAGTACACCAGGTTGTTTACGAAGGTGCAGTCCGACGCTGGCACGAAGTCGTAGCCGCCCAGGCTCGTGGTCTCCTGGAGAATGCGCAGCAGCCAGTTGGTGGGGTTCACGATGGTGTTGTTCGCCGCGAGGCACTCCACGCACCCCACGAACGCCACGGGAGTCACCGTCCCCTCGAAGACGTTGGCCACCGCGCGGATGTCCCGGGCCTCGAAGGGTTGCGCCATGTCGGGCACGGGCGGACGGAAGTAGTCGAACCCCGTGGAGCCGCCCATGTTCAACCCCCGCTCCCCGGCGTCGACGATGCGATTCCACCGGATCTCGATGTCCTCGGCGCCGCCCTTGGTCTGTACGGCGTTGCCACCCAGGCCGTGGAAGTGATTGCGCGCGATGAGCCCGCGGTGGCAGCCCACGTGGTCCACGCCGCTGCCCGAGCCGCCGCCGCCGCAGACGGTGAACTCACTGTCGAGCACGAAGTAGTCGTTCAGGCCCGACAGCTTCAGGCAGTCCTGGTTGCCCCCCGAGCCCACGTCGTGGATGTACAGGTTCCGGAAGATGACGTCGTGGGCGGCCAGAGCGTTCGCATAGTCCCCGCCGTCGTCGCAGTTGATGCCGTTGGCGGTCTGGCCCGTGACCTCGAGATCGTGCAAGATCACGTACCGGGCCCGGACCAGGTGGATGGCGTTGCCGCCACCGCTGATCACCGGTCGGGCCTCTCCGGCGGCACCCCCGATCCAGATGGGCGCCGCCGCGGTGCCCGCCAAGTCGGCGATGTACGAGTCCCCGGCGTAGGTCCCGGCGTGGACGACCACCGCCGTGCCCGGGATCGCGAGCCCCGCCGCGTGGTCGATGGTGGCAAAGGGGCTGCCCCCGGAGCCGTCCCCGCTGGTGTCGCTACCGGTTGTTGCCACATGCAACTCCGCGGAGGGCGTGAGCCCGTCGGCAAAGGTCACGATGTCCCCACAGGCTCCGGGCTGCACGGCCGCGTCGCTCTGGGTGCCCGCGTCCGACGTGGTGCCGGCGTCGCCCTGGCCCCCCGAGTCCACCCCGGGTGCGCCGTCGCCCAGGGTCGAGCCGTCCGAGTCACCAGCGCTGTCGTCGCCGCACCCCGATCCGCCGGCGACGCCGCCAAGGGCCAACGCGAGCACGAGGCCCATACATGTCATGTTGCGCATGTTCGTCCCTCCTGCAGGTCGAGCCACAGAGTATACGCCATTCCCGCCCGCGTGAGCCAGGCTGGCGCTCCTGGTCGGTGTGTGCTTCGAAAAGTCGGGCTACGGAGTGCGTCCGGAGTTGCCCAACTCCAGGCCCACGATCTCCATGGCGCAGTGCGGGATGGGGCTGGGGGTGCATTCGGTGGCGTTGACCACGCAGGAGGTCAACGACGCGATGACCGACGGCTCGAAGCAGATGAGCACGTTGCCGTCCCCGTGCATGCGGTCCATGCACTCGTCGAGCTCCTCGGGGGTGGGGTCATCGATCCCCTGACAGGCCAGGTCGGTGCGGCAGGCCTCCTCCACCCATTGGTCAGTGTTCGTCGTGCACAGGTCGAGGTTCTCCTCGTAGCAAAGCCCCTGGGCGGTCACCCCCGCTTCGAGGTCCGCGCAGGTCTTCTCCTCGGTACAAGTGGCATAGGCCTCGAGGTACCTGTCGAGCATGTTGTCGGCAAAGCTCAGACACTCGGCGACGCAGTCGTCGTAGGTCTGGTTTCCCAGCAGGTCGCAGTCATCCTCCTTTTGGCAGATGGCGGGACAGACCTCGACGGGGTCAGGGCCGCTACCGCCGCTGTCGCACGCGATGGCGAAGGGAGTCATCATCAGAACCATCATCAAGCTCATGCACATCCGCATAGTCGTCTCCTCCGGGAAGGTCGGCCCTGGAGCGTAGACGAAACGGAGAGGCCAAAGGTTCCCCATCCGTCGGGACTCGTGGTATACGCCCGGCCATGGAGACCGACAACACGCTGACCCCGGTGCTCAGGCAGGCCGTGGACGTCCTCAAGATGATCCTGTTCAAGGAGCTCAAGGCCAAGCTCACCGACCGCCACGCCGACGCCACCGCCGACCACGTGGCTCGCCTTACAGGAGCGACCCTCAACGCGCTGTTCGGCGTCGTGAACGTCGCCGACGCCCACGCCACCTTCGTCCGCGACCACCAGGCCGACATCGACCAGGCCCTGTCCCACCTCGCCACAGACCACGCCGACCTGCGGGACGCCCTCACCGACGCCCTGCGGGTCCAGTTCCTCTGCGACGCCGAGGAGGGCATAGACAGCGAGCACGTCCTCACCCAGGCCAACGCCCTTGGCCTGCTCGTCTCCGACCGCGAGACCCCGCTGCCCAAGACGTTCATGCACCTGGCCAGAGTCCTGGGCGTCGCCCACGGCATCCTGGATCCAACCAAGGCCCCCACGCCGATGGGCGCCAACTGATCACCCCTGGCCATCTGTCCGATTGACCCGGGATCACAGACCGCGATATCCTACTGATCAGACGAAAGTCGGAACACAGGAGAGGTGAACCATGACGCTACGGTGTTCGAGGACCAGCGCGTTGGTAGCACGGGTGGGCCTGGTGGCCGCCCTCTTGGCAATGATCGTGGGTGGCGGCTGCGGGCCCAAGGCCAGTCAGGGGGACGGGGACGCTGATGTCGGCGATGGGTTCGTGCCACCGGACGACGACGAGGACGGCGACCTCATCTCCGACTACCACGAGAACCGCGCCGAGGACCGGGACACCGACAGCGACGGGACGCCGGACTACCTGGATGAGGACTCCGACGGCGACGGCATCTCGGACCGGACCGAAGCCGGTGACGCCGACGTCTCCACCCCCCCCGTGGACACCGACGGCGATGGGATCCCCAACTTCCGGGATCTGGACAGCGACAACGACGGCCTGTCCGACGCGGACGAGGATCCCAACGGAAACGGCCAGGTGGACCCCGGGGAGACGGATCCCAACAACGACGACACCGACGGCGACGGCGTCAGCGACCTCGTGGAGTGGGTGGCGGGCACGGATCCCCAGGACCCCACCGACAACCCCGCGGCCCACGGCAACTTCGTGTTCCTGGTGCCCTACCAGGGCCCGGCCGAGCCACCCGAGGACGACCTGCGGTTCCGCACCAACATCCGCAAGGTGGACCTGTACTTCCTGGAGGACGTCTCGGTGTCCATGCAGGCCGAGCTCCAGTCCATCCACGACAACGTGGTGACCATCCTGGACGAGCTGACCTGCGACCCCGGAGAGACCCCCAGCACCTGCGCCGCCGACTGCGTGGTCACCTGCGGCGACGCCTTCTGCGACGCGGCCACGGAGACCCCCCTCAACTGCCCCCAGGACTGCTTCGGCACCTGCGGCGACGGGATCTGCATCGCCAACGAGACGCCCACGGCGTGCCCGACGGACTGCCCCGCGGGCTGCGGCAACGCCACCTGCGACGCCGACGAGGACCCGGCCACCTGCCCCAGCGACTGCGTGGGCTCCTGCGGGGACGGCATCTGCCACGCGGGGGAGCAGCCGGCCATCACCGCGTGCATCCCGGACCTCCAGTCCGGCGCCGGCGCCTTCGGCACCGCGAGCGACGCCGCCGCCTGCCACACGAGCTCGAGCTGCGACCCCAACGCGGACGCCAACTTCCCGTACAAGAACCTGCTGGACATCCAGCCCGATCCCGTCCAGACCCAGAACGCCCTGCCCGACTGGTGCTGGGGTGTGCCCTGCTGGGAGCCCGGGCTCGCGGCGACCTTCTACACGGTCACCGGCTGGGGATCCCAGACGGCCATCGCCAACGGCTTCACCGTGCCGCCCCTGCCGGTACCAGAGCCCGCGGCGTGCCCCTACGGCTACCGCGGGTACCCGTGCTTCAGGCCGGACTCGCTGCCCATCGTTCTGCTCATCGGCGACGAGCTCTTCCGGGAGTGCTACCTGCCCGACGGCGTATCCCAGGGCGACTGCGTGAGCGCCAAGTCCACCGCCATGCCAACCCCAGACTTCCCCATCACGGCCGCGGCGGTGAACGACATCGGAGCCAAGATCATCGGCATCCAAGGCGAAGGCGGGGGCGCCACCCTCACCGCGGACATGGAGACCCTCTGCGAGCAGACCGGCTCGGTGGACACAAACGGTGTCCCCTACGTGTTCCAAGGCGCAGACGCCAACGCGGGCCAGGCCATCGCCGATGGCATCCGGGAGCTGACCTCGTCGCTGCCCCTGGACATGTCCTCGGTGTTCACCGACGACGACACGGACACCGTGGACACCGAGGCGGCGTTCCTGGACTACCTGGAAACCCACACACCTGGCACCCCCGAGTGCATCGACTGGCCCGATCTGCTCGACACCGACAGCGACGGCCACATGGACGAATTCCTCGCCGTGAACGCCGGTCTGCCCGTGTGCTGGAAGATCCATGTCAAGGACAACACCACCGTGCCCGCCAACGGCACCATCCAGATCTACGCCGCCGAGCTGCACCTGTGGGGCAACGGCGTCACCCTGCTCGACACCCGCACCGTTTGGTTCGTGGTGCCGCCGGACATCTCGGGCCCTGTCATCGACTGAGGGTCCGATCAGACAGGTAACATCTGATCGGACCCCGAGCCCGTCCACGCGCAGATTTTCGGAAATGTCGCGGGCCATGCTATGGTCCGGGCCATAGGAGGTCGCGCGTGTCGAGAGGCCCCCAGAGCAAGCGCTTCGAAGAGCTACTGCGTAGGCGGGGCACGAGCGCCGAAGGCCGCCCGGAGGTGGAGCAGCAGATCTTCGACGAGTTCATCGACCACTGCGCGGTGATGATCCTGGACTCCTCGGGCTTCACCCGACTCACCAAATCCCATGGGATCATTCACTTCCTGTCGCTCGTGGTCTCCATGCGGGACCTGGTGGAGCCGCTGTGCGACGCCCATGGCGCCATCTCCCACTGGGCCGAGGCGGACAACGTCTACGCCATCTTCGAGACCGCCGGGGACGCGCTGCGTTGCGCCATGGAGATCCAGACCGTGGTGCCAGCCGCCAACGACAGTCGGTCCGAAGCGGAGCGGCTCCCCGTGTGCATCGGCCTGGGCGCCGGCCGCATGCTGCGCATCGGCGGCGAGAACGTCTACGGTGACGAGATGAACCTGGCGAGCAAGCTCGGCGAGGACATCGCCGCCCCCGACGAAATCCTCCTCACGCCGACAGTCCTCGCCGAGGTGGGCGACGAGGCCCCCGAGGTGCAGCGCCTCGAGCAGCGAATCAGCGGTGTAGACATCGTCTACTACCGCGTCGTAGTGCCGTAACCGCACCCACACCTCGGCCCCCACCGGGGGCTTGAATTTCCTGGACCCAGGGTCTATGTTCGGGGCCGAATTTCGAGATCACCCGCGTCTGAGAAACAGGGAACATCCATGGCAACCGTTGCGCTCAAATTCTACTCCACCTCCATCGGGAAGAAGGTGGTGATGGCCGTCACGGGCCTGATCCTGTCTGGCTTCCTGCTGGTCCACGCGCTGGGGAACCTGCAGCTCCTGTGGGGCCCGGCCCAGCTCAACGCCTACGCCGCCAAGCTGCAGGCCCTGTCTCCGGTGGTCTGGCTGACGCGGAGCGTCCTGGCCCTGGCCGTGGTGCTGCACATGATCTCGGCCCTTTTGCTCTGGCTTCAAAACCGCGCCAGTCGCCCGGTGCGCTACCAGATGCAGCAGTTCCGGGAGACCACCTACGCGGCGCGAACCATGATCTGGGGCGGCCCCATCATCGCGCTGTTCGTCATCTATCACCTGCTGCACTTCACCACTGGCCATGCCCACGGGTCCTTCGTCAAGGCCGACGTCTACGCCAACGTGGTGGCGGGCTTTGGGGTCTGGTGGATCGCGCTCATCTACGTCGTCGCCAACTTGACTCTCGCCTTCCATCTGTACCACGGCATGTGGAGCTGGCTGCAGACCCTCGGCGCCAACCACCCCAAGTACAACCACTGGCGACAGATCTTCGCTGCGGCCTTCGCAGGCGTCATCGGGGGCATCAATGTCTTTCTGCCCCTGGTGGTGCTCCTCGGCATCCGGAAGTAACGGAGCGACAATCCCATGGAACTCGATCCCAAAATCCCCGGCGGCCCCATCGACCAGAAGTGGGACCGGTACAAGTTCGACCTGAAGCTGGTCAACCCGGCGAACAAGCGCAAGTTCAACATCCTCGTGGTGGGATCCGGCCTCGCTGGCGGCGCCGCGGCGGCGACCCTGGCCGAGCTCGGCTACGGCGTGGACTGCTTCTGCTATCAGGACAGCCCCCGCCGAGCACACTCCATCTCTGCCCAGGGCGGCATCAACGCCTCGAAGAACTACCAGAACGACGGCGACAGCGACTACCGCCTCTTCTACGACACCATTAAAGGCGGCGACTACCGCTCCCGGGAGGCCAACGTCTATCGCCTCGCTCAGGTCAGCGGCAACATCATCGACCAGTGCGTGGCTCAAGGCGTCCCCTTCGCGCGGGAGTACGGCGGCCTGCTGGCGAACCGCTCCTTTGGCGGCGCGCAGGTGAGCCGCACGTTCTACGCCCGGGGCCAGACCGGACAACAGCTCCTGCTGGGGGCCTACTCGGCCCTGTCCCGCCAGATCGCTCTGGGCAAGGTGAAGATGCACACCCGCACCGAGATGCTGGACCTGGTGGTGAAGGACGGCCGGGCTCGGGGAATCGTCGTGCGTGACATGGTCACCGGCGAGGTGCGCTCCTACGCAGGGGACGCCGTGATCCTGGCGACCGGCGGGTACTCCAACGTCTTCTACCTGTCCACCAACGCCAAGGGCTGCAACGTCACGGCGGCCTACCGGGCCTACAAGCGCGGCGCGGCCTTCGCGAACCCGTGCTACACCCAGATCCATCCCACCTGCATCCCGGTGACCGGAGAGCACCAGTCCAAGCTCACTCTCATGAGCGAATCCTTGCGGAACGACGGCCGCATCTGGGTGCCCACCGACGCCGACGACAACCGCAAGCCCGACGCCATACCGCCCGAGGATCGGGACTACTACCTGGAGCGGCGTTACCCGAGCTTCGGCAACCTGGTGCCCAGGGACGTGGCCTCCCGGGCGGCGAAGCTGGTGTGCGACGAGGGCCGCGGAGTGGGAGACACCGGCCTGGGCGTGTACCTGGACTTCGAGTCCGCCATCGGGCGGTTGGGGGAGGACGCCATCCGCGAGAAGTACGGCAACCTCTTCCACATGTACGAGAAGATCACGGCCGAGAACCCCTACCAGGTGCCCATGCGCATCTACCCGGCGCTGCACTACACCATGGGAGGGCTCTGGGTGGACTACAACCTGGAGTCCAACATCGGCGGCCTCTTCGTGCTCGGGGAGGCGAACTTCTCCGACCACGGGGCGAACCGGCTGGGCGCCAGCGCGCTCATGCAGGGCCTCGCCGACGGGTACTTCATCGCCCCGGCCACCGTGGGGGACTTCCTGGCGCGCGAGGGCGCGAACAACGTCGGCACCGAGAGCCAGGGCTTCAAGTCGGCCGAGACCGAGGTCAACGAGAAGATCAAGCGGCTGCTCAACATCAAGGGTGAGCGCACTGCGGACTCCTTCCACCGGGAGCTCGGCAAAATCGTCTGGGAGCACTGCGGCATGGGCCGCAACGAGGCCGGGCTCAAGAAGGCGCTCGAGGAGATCCCCAAGGTCCGGGACGAGTTCTGGAAGAACCTCAAGGTCCTGCCCACCCGCAACGACCAGGTCAACCAGACCCTGGAGATGGCCGGACGCGTGGCGGACTTCCTGGAGTTCGCCGAGGTGATGGTCACCGACGCCCTGAACCGCGCCGAGTCCTGCGGCGGACACTTCCGCGAGGAGAGCCAGACCGAAGAGGGCGAGGCCCTGCGTGACGACGAGAACTACGCCTACGTCGCGGCCTGGGAGCACGCCGGGGTGGACGACCCGCCCGTGTTGCACAAAGAACCGCTCACCTTCGAACAAGTGTCATTGACCCAGCGGAGCTACAAGTAGGAGCCCTCGTCATGAAGTTCACGCTCAAGGTTTGGCGCCAGAAGAAACCGACCGACAACGGCCGATTCCGCACCTATGAGGCCGCCGACATCAGCCCGGACACGTCCTTTCTCGAGATGCTCGACATCGTCAACGAGCGGCTCATCGTGCGAGGTGACGATCCCATCGTCTTCGACCACGACTGCCGGGAAGGCATCTGTGGCACCTGCGGCTGCGTGGTCAATGGCTTCGCCCACGGCCACCAGGAGGGCACCACCCTGTGCCAGCTGCACATGCGCTCCTTCGAGGACGGGCAAACCCTGTGGATCGAGCCCTGGCGGGCGCGGGCCTTCCCGGTGATCAGCGACCTCATGGTGGACCGGTCGGCCTTCGACCAGATCATCCAGGCCGGTGGGTTCATCTCCATCCGGACGGGATCACCACCGGACGGCAACGCGATCCCCATCCCCAAGGACGACTCGGACGAGGCCTTCGAGGCCGCCGCCTGCATCGGCTGCGGCGCCTGCGTGGCCGCCTGCCCCAACGCCTCGGCCATGCTCTTCGTCTCGGCCAAGATCACCCAGCTCGGTCTCGTGCCCCAGGGTCAGCCCGAACGCTGGGATCGGGTCAAGTCCATGGTGTCCGCCATGGAGCAGGCCGGCTTCGGTGCCTGCACCAACCACGGCGAGTGCGAGGCCGCCTGCCCCAAGGAAATCCCCATGGACTTCATCGCGCGGCTCAACCGCGACCTGGTCTTCTCGATGATCAAGAAGTAGCCGGCCCTACTTGCCACCGCAGTGGCGTTTGGACGCCGAGATGACCGACCTTTTTCTGGGGGAGCGCTTGCGCGCGGCGCGGATCTGGGCGCAGGCCAGGCCGCGCTTGCCCACCTTGAGATAGTACCGGGCGAGGATCAGCCGGTGGTAGGCGCTGCCGGAGCTGGCCACGGCCTTCTTCTGGTGGTGGATGGCGGACCACGTGTTCCCCGCCTTGGCATAGGACTGAGCAAAGAGCATGCGGATGTAGGAGCCGTCTTGGATGCGCAGGGCCGCCGTCAGGTGCCTGCGCGAGGCGCCGTACTGCCCCCTCGAGATCATGCGGCGGGCCCTGTTCACGTACGCACGCCGGAGCTGCATCGGGGTCATGCGTCGCGTCGGGTCCATGGCCCCCATGGGCCCCGTGCCGGCTGGTGCCGTGGGGTCCGGCGTCATGGCGGCCACAGAGGCGTCAGCCTGGGCTGCGGCATCAGCGGCGCCCGCAGCCATGACCCAGGCGTCCGGTGCGGCGCCCTTGGCGGCCATGGCGTCCGCCGCCATGTCCGCGCTCACGGCACCCGCACCCGCGGCGCCCTCCGCGCCCATGCTGCCCTTGGATGCGTCTGGGGCTATCATGCCGGCCGCGACCATGGCGGCACCGCCCTTGCCGGTCGTCTGGATGGCCGATGCGGTCTCGTTGGACTTGCCGGGCTTGGCACTGTCGGCATCCCGGACCAAGAAGAACCAGACCGCGCCACCGCCCACGCCGAGCACCAGCAGGATCACAATGACGATCATGGCGCCGCCACCCTTCTTCCTCGTCTCGTCGTCCTCGACATGCGCGGTATCCACGACACCCGGGGCGGCCTCGACCTCGGCGCCAGGGACCTCGGCCGCCTCCGCCGGAGCCTCGGCCTCGGCGTCAGGAACCTCTGCCGGAGCCGCGACCGCCTCTGGCGGGTGCGGGGAGGCCTGGGGACTATCCCCGTAGGCGGCGGTCTCCCTTGGCGAGAAGGCCTCGGGCTGGCT